>Ga0172379_10000128_pt1 | contig 203376 bp, 209 predicted proteins | sample GrowelOW334metaG_FD_119756 | JGI IMG/M metagenome (GOLD analysis project Ga0172379, IMG submission 119756) | Groundwater microbial communities from an aquifer near a municipal landfill in Southern Ontario, Canada - Groundwater well OW334 metaG | ecosystem: Environmental > Aquatic > Deep...
GATACTCCTAGAAAAAAGCTTAAGTGGGAAACACCCAATGAAGTAATGCAAGAGAAGAAGTTATTTAAAAATGAAAAAACCACCTAGATGGTGGTGATGCAATGAGGGGTGGAATGTCGGTTTCTTTCATAAATATAATTATAACATAAATAATAAAGAGGGTTCAAGGCTATGCCTTGAACCCTCTTTGGGAATAAGAACCTTATTTATCATTGTAAACAGTGTAGTTGCACCGTTTACAAAAAGCTATCCTTCCACCCCCATAGGGGAATAAGGATACTTCCTGTTTTTTCCCACAGTTGATACAGGTCAACTCTTTTTTTTCTTCTCGAAACGATATTATAGTTTCAAGAATTTTAAAAATTTTATTGAACATGATGTCCCTTTTAAAATTTAGTTAAACATTTTTTTCAATAACAAAACCTATGACAGAATAACACGTTTACATTATTTAATCAAATTGCTCGATCTGGGTAGGATGTTACAATATAAGCATGAGAATATTAGATGATGTTAAATTAGATTATCAGGATGTGTTGCTTCGTCCTAAAAGAAGCACTATTGAATCTAGAAAAAATGTCCTACTTGAAAGGTCTTTCACTTTCTATCATTCTCCTAAGAAATGGAAGGGTCTTCCTATTATGTCTTCAAATATGGCAACCTGTGGCACTTTTGAAATGGCAAGGATTCTTTCTAAATATAAAATGATAACCACTTTTCATAAATATTATACTGTTAAAGATTATGAGAAATTTTTTAAGACTTTCAATAGTCCAGACTATATTTGTTACACATTAGGGATACGTGATAAAGATATTGCTCAGCTGAAAGTCATGAAAAAGAAAGGTTTACTCGAAGAGTTCTCTTTTATTTGTCTTGACGTTCCCAATGGATATTTACAGAATTTTCTTGAGGCGATAAAAAATGTTCGCAAAATGTGTCCGAAGCATATCATTGTTGCAGGAAATGTCGTGACTAATGAAATAACTGAAGAAATTATTTTGGCAGGCGCTGATATAGTCAAAATAGGTATTGGTCCTGGTTCTGCTTGTACGACGAGAAAGATGACAGGTGTCGGGTATCCGCAACTTTCTGCTGTTATAGAATGTGCAGACTCTGCTCATGGAATAGCAAATGAAAAAGGAGTGGGAAGAATAATAGCAGATGGTGGACAACAATATCCGTCTTGCGTAGCAAAGGCTTTTTGTGGTGGGGCAGATTTTAATATGTTTGGATCAATGTTTTCTGGTTATGAACAAAGTGGGGGAGAGACAATAATAAAAGATGGTAAAAAATATAAAGAATATTTTGGTTCTTCTTCTAATAAAGCGATGCAAGAATTTTATGGTAAAAAAGATGAGTACAGAGCAAGCGAAGGGAGGTATACACTTATCCCTCATAAGGGTGACATACACGATTTCATTCAAGATCTTATTGGCTCTTTGCGTAGTACAGCGACATACATAGGTGCAAGGCAACTTAAAGAATTTCCTAAGAGGGCTACATTTTTGAAAGTGAATAGACAGCTTACTTCTTATCTTGAGAGATATGATAAAGGTGAATAGATTTAAAAATACAAAAAGAAAGTTTTTAGATATTTTTTAAAATTTCTCGAGCTTTACGAATTTCGTATATTATACAAATTACGATTGCTACTAATATAACCAACGCCCAAAAAACAATCCCAATGATTATCCCATCTTGGCCGATTTCTCCATTATCAAATAAGAATGGGAAGATGGGTAGAAACATAGATAATATAAAACTAGTGAAATGTGCGAAATACCAACCTGTCCTAGATTGTGCAAAATTATGTTTTGCAACCAATGCCATGGAAATAAGCACGAATATCATATTGGCATATGTCAACCACATAAAATATTTTAGATATCCTGAAAGGTAATTGCCGCTAGCTAGGAATATTATGCCGAGTATTGTTAATATTATAGGTAATATATATTTGTAAAAACCGTATCGTTTTACTAAATTCATATAAGAATATTATAACATTATTTTAGTAAATATTTAAAAGGGGATGAGTGGAAAAATTAAAGCCCCGAACGTGTTGCCGGGGCTTGAAGGACGATTGTCGCTCACAACCTTTGTGGTCGTGGATGGAGAGTGTTCTTTATGCCATTTTTGATCGTAATACCTAGTGGCAATAAGACCAAGAACAATAGCTCCGATGAATAAGATTGCTATAAATATTTTTGCTGTTGTCATCCATCCTTCTGTTGGAGGTGGCAATAAATTTAACGACATATAATATTTCCTTTCAATAAATTAAAAAATGAATATGGATTAGGAGATTAGATGGACTAGAAAATCTTTGGAAAAAGAAAATGTCCATTGTCACTCGTTGTATGTTTTACCATGATCTTATTATTCTCTGGATTGAGGATACTACTGTCCCCAGTAGATTTGGGGATTTCCTTTAATTCGTTGTAAAGGAGAGTATCTCGCATGTGATCGACGATGTCTTTTGACAATTTGGAGATATCTAACGATTTGAAGTTTATTTTTCCATCTTCTGATACAGAAAGATTGTATTCACCGAGGTATTTCTCTATCTCACGATTGAAGAATCCCTCGACCTCTCCTCTGTTGTATTTTAATGTGAAAATAAATGTAGACCTGTTTTCTTTTATAGAATCGTTGAGTTTATTGGCCATCCATATTATTAGATTAGTGTAATTCATGGCAGTTTCCTTTTTCATTTTTATTGATTTATTTTGTTAGTTATTCTAAAAACCCTTGAAGATTCTTGGAATAACTAACAAAAATGTTTGAAAGGAATTTTATTTCGAAGTACTAATTTCCCTTTACATTACCACTCATTACAGAAAAAATCAAACGCTTTGTTCTGAACTTGCTTGCACGCCTCTGGAGGGGGGGGCGATGTTAGAATGAGTATTAATAATCTCTTATAAAGTTTACTATTCTATCTTTCTTTCTAAAACTTCCTTGATCCTTTTTGCTGTAATCGGATTGTCTATGTCATCTATAATCATTAGACCTTTTAATCTACCCAACAAAGTGTTGTCCCTTTTAAAGCCAAAAGATTCTGCATTTTTTAGAGAGGGCTCATTTTTTTTATTTATAAATATATGTACCTCCTTTCCTCCCCGAATCTCTATTTCTTTTAAACGCACAGCTGTTACACTTGAACCAATTCCTTTTCTCTTTAATTCTTTCTTTACTCCGAGATTATACAAATACCAGATCCCTTCCTTTTTTTCTGCACGACCCATCCCGACTACTTTTGAATTTCTTGCAGCAACAGAAAATCTATCTTTACCAAACAAAATATCTTTCCATTGCTCATCTGTTCTTTTTTTAATTTCTCTAATTTGTCTAGGAGTAGCAACATAACTATTGTCACTTTCTTCATTCAAGAGATCCAAGCGAAAATCTCGAAGTTCTTTCCATTCTTCGGGTAAAGCTAATCTTACTTCTACTTTTGTTTTTTCATTGGAATTTTCTTTTTTGTCAGGAGGAAGTTGAATGTTAAATGGATTATTTTCCATATAAAAAGTATATCATATCTAGCTCCAGGCCTGGGAGAGTTTACACTGAGCTTGTTGAAGTGATGTTCGAAAAATTATGATGCAGAAAAAATAAAATGAAGTTTTAAATTAAGGCTTACTATCAGGTTTCTCAACATCTTTTCTAGAACTTGGGTGATTAAGAGATGAAATTTGTAATTCAAAATCATTCTTTAATCGCTCTATAGTTGCTCCAACACATCCACTTTTTCCTCCCTCAGGACTGTTTAATGAGAAATGTATACCACCTACTACACATTTTTTAACTCCCAAATCTTTTAGGGTTTTTATTAATTTTGCCCAAGTTTCTATCCGAGTTTCGTTACCTGTAAATGGGTCTGGACTATCTTGATATGTAGGCACCAGATAAATTTTATTATCATAATTTTTTAAGATTGGAACTATCTTTCTTAAAGTATCATCAACATTGTCATATCCTTCAAAAAGTAAAATAGGTGCACTTTTTTTTGCTTTTAAAATCTTCTCAAATCCTTTTTCTACTATGGTAATTCTTGAGTCATGTTCGAATTTTTTATCAGAGTAAATATCATAGGGGTTAGTATATTTAACATAATAGGGATGAATCACAATTCTAATAATGCCTTTACTTTCTAGAATATCTTTTCTGAAAATTTGCTCTTGCTCTTTACTCAACGAAAAAAAGTCATGAACAAAATTTCTCTGTTGTTCTTTAGTATTAACCCTAGATTCAGATTGTATATTTTTATGGACTATTCCATCTAATGATTCCATATTTATATATTACTAAATTACTAAATTAAAACAAACAAAATATATTACAGGTTCGGACTTCCACTAAGGTAGGAAAAATAACCATTATAAAATATGGTTCAAAATTTTGCTCCGAACTTGGGAGGCTTGTCCCGCTAAAAGGCGGGGATGTTCGAATAGAGATATTAAAGAAATAATCTATTCTACCTAGTTAATTACTATAATATCCACAGAATAAAGCTTTATTTGTAATGTAACATATGTTACTATACAAAAATGAAGAAAAATATGTACTCAACACAAGAAATCGCCAATATTCTACACTTAAGTAGAATTGAGGTTTTTAGAAAAATAAAAGCGGGTAAAATTAAAGCTGAAAAAGTTGGGCGTAATTATGTTATCCCATATGAATCAGTTGAAGAAATTTTAGGAGAAACAATAGGTACTTATAAAAAGGAAGAAATAGAAAAGGTTATAAATAGAGCAATGAAAGAATATGGGGAAACTTTTAAAAGGTTAAGTAAAGAATAATGAGGACAAAAAGAATTACTGTAAAAGAAATAGAATATGTTGCATTTTCATTTGCTCAAAAACTGTTGACTTTTAATGAACCAATTCCAGAATTTGGGACTAGGTTTCCAAATATATTAGAAAGTTGTATTGATACACCATTTATGCAGTTTGATGGAAAAGATTTATATCGAGGACTTATTGGTAAATCCAGTGTTTTATTTTACTTCATGATTAAAAATCATCCATTCCAAAATGGGAATAAAAGAATTGCTGTAATGACTCTTTTATATCTCTTTCACAAAAATGGAAAGTGGTTAAAAATGAGTAATAAAGATTTATATATTTTTGCTAAGAACATTGCAAAAAGTAAACCTATCTTTCGTGAAAAAATTATTATGGAGATTCAAGAAACTCTTAAAAAACATATTACTGATCAAAAAGAAACATAAATATTCTTTTGTTCAACATGACAGTGAAGAATTAATAAAATTGCTTGATTTTCATGATTATGTTTACTATTTATAAATCTGCCAATCTTCTTGTACTATTGCATACTCTTCTAAATTCTTACTACTTTCAAATAAATGATCATTTAAAGAAACTAAAGGCGGTTTACCTCTAGCTGAATATTCAAGAGTTCTAAACAGATAACCAAGAAATGATCCTGTATATCTATAGCACCTAATACATCCTTTTATTTTATACTCTATCTCATCTGTGTAACCTTTCCATCTATACATTTGTGGATAGCGATCAATCCAGTCATCAGTAATATAAGTAATCCATTTAACGACTTCATTTTGAGCACAAATATTACCTTTCTGTCCTATTCTCACTAGACTAACAAGCATTGTTTGCTGTATATGTTTGTCTTTCGTATTAGAAACACAAAGGAATGTATATAGTTTATCTTTATATTTACTTAAAATAGTATCAACTTCAGATTGAGATTCATAAAATTCAATTTGTTTACATCTATATTTTGTCCAACGTTTTTGGAAGGAGCGATTAAATGAAGTTGTTACCTTATCCCAATCGATATCATTATTCTCTGTTCTAATGTTTTTTTGAATATAACTATATACGTTAGGAGTATTTTTTAATATCCAAGAGGGGTTGATAATTTTAGGATTTCCCTTTTCCAATTTTTTGTTTAATAACTTTACTATAAACTCAAATTTCATTTATTAAGAATAGAATAATTTGAAATACAAAATCAAATATTTATATTATTTTTTGCTCCGAACTTGGGAGGATGTTCGAATAAGTTTAATAGGGGAGTAGAAACGAAAAAAGCCCACCTAAGTTAGCGTAGGCTTTCTCGAGTGGGCTTTATTGTTGTTCCTGTTATTTAGGAAATATTGATAATGATGCCATCATCCATAACGACATCATGATATTTGAAACTCAGTTTTCTTGAGCTATCTCCCACTGTAATGGTATAGGAGTCGCCTGATTTTTCACTTTTTCCAAGAACCCCTGTAATTGGAACAGAGTGTTTTGATATTTTATAGGTACAATTTTTACCTACTAGTTTATCAAGCTGTTCTTTTATTGCCATGTGTCTTATCATAGGAACCTCTGTAATAATTTTTGATTATAAAGATTATATAGTTTTCTTTCTTTACACTACTACTTACTAAATTCTGTGTCAATTTAATGTTCACAACATTCACATGTTCACGATGCTCCAGACTTGGGAGGATGTTCGAAAAAGTTTAGTAGGGGAATAGAAATAGAAAAGTCCCGACAGATGGAAAGCCGAAGCTTATTCTATCGAGGCTGTATTATTTTTCTCCTTTCCCTTATAGGCTGGTGATTGTCGATTTCTTATTAAAACTTTCTCTAAGCGGTCATTAGACCACTCAGCGATATGAGCCACGTGATCAGCATTAACGTGTTTATGATGGTAAAACCCAGACTCTTCAAACTGATCCCAGGGATATCCAGTGTGAAGATAAGGTCGATTGAATCCGCCTCCAGCAGAAATAATTCGTCGAGCGAGAGGACTCTTACCTTCGGGTGTTCCTGGGTGGAAGGTTAGAAGTGACTGACCGACAAGTATGATTGCTCCTTTCGCAGCCCACTCCGCAGTGAAATCGAGTGTAGCTTTGATTGAAGATTCGGTTTCATATTCAAAACCGAACATTAAGGGAACACCGAGTTTAATTGGTGATCCCTCAAACAGTTTCAGACTTGTTTTAATGTGCTCAATGCTCTGGCCTTTTCCCATCATATTCAACGTCTTCGGATTGAAGTGTTCGATCGAGCAGTACATATAAGTAAAACCTGCTCGACTAAACTTTTCCAAAACATCAGGTGTCTGGATACGGTCGAATCGGTTAAGACAACCGAATTGCATACCAGTCTGTCTCAGCTCAACTAAAAGATCGTTGATATGAGGATATGCACCAAATGTACTGTCATCAAAGAAGACAGCGCCGTAACCTTGAGCTTTCCGCAGGGAGATTTCTCCCATAATGTTCTCGATGGAACGATGGTTCGGATAAGCCAAACCTTTTCGCTCCGAGCAATAGATGCAGAACTCTGGACACCCGCGCATTGCAATCATTTGTGCCGTTGGCACAACTTCATTGCCCTGCATAAAGATGTCAAAATCCTGTCTATGCTGATTCGCAGATAACTCAACAGGTAAGAAAGGCAGACCATTCAGATTTAGTAAGGTAGATACTGATGCTACGTTTCCGTGAGCATCATATATCCATCCACGTCCTGATGATCGTCTTGCTACTTGTAAAATATCTACTGAACCACGAGAGAGTGATTGAAGTAGTTCAAGCAATAGAATCTCACCATCACCTGCGATAATAAAATCTACTGGCTTGTCTATCCCAATTGCTTCGTTGCGATACTCTGGTAGGTCAGTGAGCTCGTCAAAATGTGGGCCACCAACGATGATCACTGTCTCAGGAAACTTCTGCTTTACAGCAGACAATAACCTGAGTATTGGATAGACATCGTCGTATGTGGAACTCACACACAAGATGTTAATGTTCTCGTTCTCAACGATGGAACATAGAGCATCTTTAACAGCGGAGTAATTCTCATCTGTACAAACCCATGGATCAAAGACCGTAGGGTAATATTGTGCATCAAGCAGACCGTTATTCATGGCCTGCACTGAGGGGGCAATCGCATATAAGAGTGATGTCGGTAAACCGAATAATCTATCACTTTTATCTTGTGATGGCCCGTTCATAAACAGGACATTCATAACGTTTCCTTTCGCTGAAATATGGGTTAATAATGTCAAAGCTAAATTCCAAATTTATTATACATATAATGGGTAAAAAGTCCAGAGTTATCTATCATCAGTTGTATGTACATCATTTTTATTAAACTATTTGGCTCCAGACTTGGGACGATGTTCGAATAAGTTTAATGGGGGATTAAAAAATTCTAACCTATGGCACTTTCAACAAAAGAACAAACTTTTGGTCCCATAATTTTTCTCCATAATTCAGCTTGTTCTATGGTGGTCATTTCTGAAAAATATTTATTGGTTCCCGTTATCGTATCTATTTGTATTGACTCTAAAGGATAACCTTGTACGATTTTTTTACTTCGTTTACTTGTAAAAATACGAGGTGGTGTTTTAAGTGTTGTTTCAAATATTTTTCCATTAGGTTGAGCTATGCAAATACCATATTCCCAATGTCCAGTAGTTTTACCTCCTAGCGATCTTATAAGTTGTACATAATGCTCAAGCAATTCTTCATCGTTTACTGCGTCTAAATGATTAATACGTCTTACATGGATACCTGGTTGATCTTCTGATTTAAGACCATCAATAAAAAGAGCATTATCCATTGAAAAAACAGTTTGGTTGAGAAATTTTGAATAAGTCATAGCTTTCTTTCTTGCGTTTTCTTGTGCTGTATTTCCATCTTCTATTACTTCTGGTAGAGATTTTTTATCAACTCCCTCCACTGTAATATCGATAGAAGAAAGGATATCGCTTAATTGTTTTATTTTAGCGGGATTAGTTGTTCCCATAATAATTTTTTTCATATAAAAATCATACCATAGGTTCGAGATTATTTGATGGGGAAATAGGAATTTTCATATTTATGGCTGATATGCTATACTTATAAAGTGAACAAAAATATACAGCAAAATAATCTCTTTTATTTCAGCCAACTATTTAGAAGGCTGATGTTTGTGCTGTAAAAATCTCTTAAATAAATTACAACTCAAAAACCAGCCCTCTAAGGACTGGTTTTTTTGTTCTTTAAATAAATCTCACAAACATTATTAATATAAAGGAGTAATTTTATGGCAAGGCGTCATAGAAAAAAGATTTTTACCCTAGAAGAGTGGTTTGTCAGGGCTACTCGTTCTGGGCGGAGTTATCTCACCGTTCCGCCATATATTAATGAACTTTTATGTGGATGTAAGAGGGAAAAAGGAGAAAAGGAGTTTACTTTATGCTATACCCAAAATGTGTGGAAGCATAATGGGTGTAAAAGTAATATACCAATGCTATTACCGAAAGTGCGTCAGCCTGATCCTTTGTTTCATATTACTCATAAAGGTATTGTTGTGCCATTGGGTGATGGAAAAGCATTGAGATTAAAAGTAAACGGCTAAAATCGCGTTGGCCAACGCAAAAGACAGCATTTAGTTATTAAACTGCTGTCTTTTTATTTGTTCGAACTTCTACTAAGGTAGGGGAATTAATCTCTCTGGGAAGTTCACAACATTCACATGTTCACGATGCTCCAGACTTGCTTGTCCGCCTCTGGAGGGGGAGGATGTTCGAATAATAATAAGAAAGGGAATTAATCAACAATGAGAACTAGTTTACCAGTAGTTTTACTATGTTCTAAAAGATAATGAGCTCTTCCAACTTCATTAAATGGTATTTTAGTTACAGAAGGTAACTCTGTTGTACTTTCATTTAATATAGATATAAGTTTATCCATAGCTTCACGATAAAATTCTATTTCGTTAAACAAATAGGATAGATTGCAACCCATTATAGATTTGTTTTCGTTTACAAGAGTAAAGGGATGAACCTTTGGCATTACTATCATTTCGTATAGGATTTTAATCCAAGATGAAAGAGACAATTTCCCATTTTTTGTTGTATGTATCATTCCATGAAAACCATAGATTATTAATCTACCTCCAGTTTTTAGTTTTTTAATATCCTCTTTAATAGATCTACCTCCTTGTGCGTTTGCTATTACATCAAACTTAAAGTTATCAAATTCTTTGCTACCTCTGATTTCGATATTATTTATGCCTTTTTCTAGTAAAAGTTTCTTTTTATCTTTAGTTGAAACGTCTCCATAAATTTCTAATCCAGCTCTTTGAGATAGTAAGGTGAGCCAATTTCCAACGCCACCAGCGATAGAATGGATGAAGATGGATTCTTCTTTTTTAATATGGGCTAAATTATGTAGTATGTGATAGGCAGTAAGATATGTAGTGGGTAATGATGCACCAGTTTCGAAGGATATCTTTTCAGGGAGAATAAACAAATAGTTCTCGTCAATTATTATCTCAGTTTGGTAAGCACCAAATAGGGTAATACCAAATACTCTATCTCCTATATTAATATTCTTTACTTTGTTTCCTACTTCTTTCACTATTCCTGAAAAATCAAATCCAAGAATGTTTTTGTATTCTTTATGATCTTTTGCTGATTTATATAATCCTAATCTTATTGTGCAATCTGCGTAATTAACTCCTATAGCTTTAACTTCTACACGAACTTGATTAAAGTCTAGATTTTTTTCAGATTCCATTTCCATGATTTCCATTCTAGAATATCCACCAGGTTTTTTTATTATGATTGATTGCATATTCAAAAAGTATAGCAAATTATTACTATAATCTACTATGTAATTCACGATGCTCCAGACTTGGGAGGATGTTCGAAAGAGTATTATGGGAAAATAATATTTTCAACTTTTTCTAAAACTTGTTCTTTTGTTAAATCAGAAACATCAATAATATGTTCAGCATATTTTTTTGTTGGCTCTATGTATTGATTATGCATTGGAATTATCACTTTCTCTTCATACTCTTTATTTTTGTTGGAATAATTTAATCGTCTCTTCCATCTTATTTTATGTTCTAAATCTAGGAATATAGACGTATCAAGTAAGCTTCTTACTTCTTTATTATGTAGTAATAAAAATCCTTCAACTAAAACTATAGGCCTTGGGTCAAATTGAATAGGTATCTTTATTTTTGTTTTTTCATATTCAGGGTTCAACAATTGATTCTTTGTATTTATGACAATAGATTTTCCTAATAAAAGCTGATTTAAATCATTCGCTAATTTATCAAGGTAAAGAGCATCAGGATGATCTGAATTTATAATTTCTCCAATTTTTGGTTTATCTTTTGTGGGTTTAAAATAATCATCTACTTGTATTAACTGAATTTTATCAGGATATTTTATTTTTAAAGTATTACAAATTGTTGATTTTCCTACTCCACTACCACCAGTAATACCAATAAATTTTATTTGCATGTTATTACTCCTTTATCAGCTGTGTTAGTTTTCTAATTAGTACATCATACCCGAGTTTATTCATATGTAATCCATCCCCCATATGATAATCTTTTAGACTTCGATATATTTTTTCAGAATTAAGTAAGTGTATTTTCTTTTCTAAAGAGATATTTTTCACCACTGAATTATATTCTTTAAGAAGTCCGTTAAACTTTCCTGTTTCTTCTTGGTTATTTACAATATCGACATAAGGGCAAGTAAATAAAATAATAGTAGAACCTGCAAATGCTTTTATAATAGAAATTAAATTCTCTTTAAACTCATTAAGTGATACAGGTTGATTATTTTCAGGAATTGCATCATTCGCTCCTAATGATAGTAGAATATAATCAGGTTTTAGTTTAGCTATGAAATTAGCTCTTTTTAATCCATCTCTTGAATTAAACCCCCCAGTAGCACAGTTATATACCGTGATATCTTTTATAGAGTTTTCTAATTGAAGAGTATAGTCACGGTTAAAGCGACCTAATAGACTATCTCCGAATAATACTAAGCTTTTCATATTTTATTTATATCAAATAGTTAGTTTCTTTCTTTTTATACAATAGATTTAGGAATTAAGTTATCTACGTAATCATTATTGTATAAGCCTTTCATTTTTTCGTTTGGTGATAATCGTGATATTAAACTAAGTAAATATATCGAAATAAGAGCTTTTTCCTTCAATCTGTCGTTTTCTGGAACGTTAGTTAAGATTCTTTTGATTAGTTCTGATTTATCTTCTTCTGAAATGGACTCAATTTGTTCCATGAGGTCACTATATTTTATAGGCTCCCCGCAATAGAAATCACCTTGGCCTCTTTTAATAATTTTAAAGAAATCATCCATTTCATTTCTACCAGAAGAGTTTGGAAATATACTTTCCATTCCACATACAAACGTAGGTAATATGTATAAATTAGCGTTTGATTTAAACATTATCTCAGGGATTGCCATTGACGCAGGCTCAGGTACTCCAATTCCGTTTGTGTTTCTATCTCTCTCAGGATATAAAAAAACAATTTTACCTCCTTCCTTTGTGTGATTTTTTAAAGATATTAAACTAGTAACGTTCTGTTTCGACATTTCATTAATAACCTCTGGTTTATCCCTGAATTTATTTATATGTTTAGGTTGAAACACAGGGAATTTTTCGACTCCTGAAGTTATCAAATTTGTAACACGTGCATACTCAAACACTTGGCTCATTATAAGTGATATAGGTAAAGAGCCATAATTTTTTTCAAGAATAGCTAAAGGTACTAAGGCATCCATTGGTGAGGTGTGGTTTTGTACGATTAGAACATTATTTTTTTCTTCAATAAGTTTAAGTGCACGGTCAAAATTTTCTTTTCGAAAGAAATTACATTTTTCTAAATTAACAAAAGAGTCAATAAGGAATTTTAATACAGGCTTAGTTTCATTGCTTGGAACATAATGTCCAGTAAATTCCTTGGGTCTTTTTTGCAATGCTTTAATTGCGTTAAATAGAATTTGTTTAACTTCTTGATATTTTTCAGGAGTTCCCAGTCTTTCTAACATATCTTGTATATTTGTATCAATACATTCAAAAATATCTTTTGGGTGATTTCCTAAAGCATTAAATTCTTTAATTAAACCAGATGGTTCAATAATTTTTTGGGTTTCTGTAATTTTTGTTACTCCTTCCATGGATAAAATTATATCATGTTTCGCACAATATTCACCACATTCACATGTTCACGATGCTCCGAACTTGGCCTCGCTCGTAAGCTATGGCTGAGAGGAGGATGTTCGAAAGAGTATTATTAATCAATAAGCTTATTTTCAATTAAAAAGTTTTTAATTAATTCATACATTTTCTCATATCCTTCAGAGTTAGGATGTAGCCCATCAGAAAGCAATTCTTTATAACTTAACTTAAAAAATTCTTGGAATATATCAAAAAAGAACACAGTATTGTTATTACAGAGTTCTTTTATAATATTATTGTATTGTTTAACTCTTTCATTTGTTAGTTCTTTATTTTTGCGATTAAGTCTTATATCTTCATCAACTGGTATCATTCCAATAAAAACGACTTCTTTTGTGTAAGATTTCGCTTTTTCAATTAATGTTGAAATATTTTTTTTAAAAGCATCAATTTCTGTTTTTATTTTATTTTCTTCTAATAACTTTACGGTATCGTTGACACCCACAGAAAATATTATTATCTGTCTATCTATTTCGTGTATAAATTTAACTCTTGCTTTTGCTTCAACGTCAAATCTTTCCAATATGTTATTGGAAGTATCTCCACTAATTCCGAGATTATATACGCGATGATTGCCACCTTTAACTTCAAAATATTTCTTCAGTCTTCCACACCAACCACCATTTTTGAGTTCATCGCCTGCACCAAAAGTTATACTATCTCCCCATATATTTAATACATATCCCATAATTAAATTATACACTAAAACTATTTAGGTTCGAACTTCTACTAATGTAGGAGAAATAGCCATTACGAAATATGGTTTAAAATTTTGCTCCAGACTTGGGAGGATGTTCGAATAAGTTTAAGAGGGGAGTAATTTACCCCACATCACTGACCACGATATCTCTAGGAAGTTCACAATGTTCACATGTGCACAAAATCACTCATAAAAATTTCTAATTGTAAGCATATTAGAAATATAAGCTCCAAATTCTTTTTTACTTTTACTACTTTCAGGAGTTAATCTGTTTTTGTATTCTCTTATTTCTTCATCACTTAATTTCCATGATTTATATTTTTCATATATAACTCTTTCTTCTTCGCCTAGTTCATTTGGATCACATTCTGGGAAATGGATGGTTTTTCTTTCAGTTTTTTCTGAATTTATTAAATTATTAATTTCTGCACGAAAAAGATCTAAATTTCCTTCTGGATTATTTGTTGATATATTCTCCATAGAAAAATTATATCATATCTTGCTCCAGACTTGCTTGTCCGCCTTTGGAGGGGGTGTTCGAATAAGTTTAATAGGGGAGTAGAAACAGAAAACCCACCTTGGCAGATGAGGATCTGCGTTAGGTGGGTTATTATTTCCTCCTTACATAAAAATGGTAACTTGGGTCAAGCCACACACTGTTTATGTAATTAATTGCCTTTTGGAAAGGCAATTTTTTAAACATTGAGTTCCAAGCATCTTGACACTTTTCGTCGTACTTTGAGTCTGTTCCTCCTCTTTTTGTAACTTCATTACCATTTATAAAGCTACAGACCAACCTCACCCCCTCTGGTTTCCAATAAAAGTTATTAATTTTTTCGCATATCTGGGTTGGATTCAAATTACCAAATAAGAAATGCCATTTCCTATGTGATTTACCAACTACATAAGAAATGTTATACGCATCATTTGATCCGCCTAACGATCTAGGCCTCCGATGATGCTCTTCAGTAAGGATTCTTTTCAATCGTATTTTCTTTTTCAAGATACGTTATCCATCCTTTCTTTAATTTTCTGAACCTTCACCTAATAAATCAGGTGGAGCGGTTAAGTTCAATTTCTGGGACAATTCGATGAACTCATCTATATCCAAGATAATTGTTGTTTCTTCTTTGCAAACAGTGCATTCGCAGAGAAGAACATAACTGCAGTCTTCTAAGTTTATGTGTAAAGAGATTATTTTTAACTCCTCCCCACATATACACTTAGGGTTGATACTAATGAATTTATGCATTTGAACCTCTTAATCGTGGTCAATTTTCGAAGAAGTATCTAATTTGAGTATACTCTCTTTTAAAAAATTAACAAAAAATAGTTTTAGTATTTTTCCACTTTAAATTTAGGGTAATGTTTGAATGGAAATATTAAAAAGGAAAAACCTGAATTGATGATTATTGCGGGGAAATAGAAACTGTATACGCTAGCACTATATACCTATTTCTTCTATTAATTTTTTTACCACCTGTTTAGGTGTTAAATTGCTATTATTTATTTCAATATTATTTCTAACTGGTGCTGAATCGGTTAAATAATTTTCCCATCTTTTTTCTTTAAGAACTTTTTTCATTATTTTAGGGTCTTTTAATTTTCTAAATTTCTTTCTAGAATTTCCAGTCACTCTTTTTAAAAGAACATTAGGTTCAGCTGTAAGATGAACAAAATATATAATTCCTCCAGCACTTTCAATAATAGATTCAGTTTTTTTCATATATTCAAGATCACTTAACCCAGTTTTAGAAATATACCCAGAAGAATAGGCATGTGTAACGACAACATTCATTTTTGCTTTAGCAATTTCTTTAAATAGCGCAAAGAAAATAGTTTCATATAAATAGGCAAGAGAAAAAGAATCTCTCTCAAATAACCCCCTGACTAAATCGTACACACTGTGGTTATGAAAAAAATTATACTTTGTCTGTTTGGCAAATTCGTTTGCTACGGTGTATTTACCAACAGCAACTGGACCATAGAACATAACGACTTTAAATTTTGGCTTTCTATTTTTTGACAACTTTTTTAAATTTACTTTTTTTATTTTCATAACCTAATTATATCAAAAAGTTTGAACTTGTTAAAAGGTAACCAGAATAACCATTATAAAATATGGTTGAAAATTTTGCTCCAGACTTGCTTGCCCACCTTTGGAGTGGGAGGATGCATGCCATGTAGTCAGCCTTGCTGTACTACTGGGGTTCGAATTGCTATTACTTCAACAACTGTGTAATTAATGCTGTCATTAAATCTTTTTTCTTTGGATCACTTTCAGCTATAAAAAGAGTGAGAGCAGTCAAGGTAGTAGGGTTTATTTTTCGGTTTTGTTTGGCTTTATATTTTCGTAAAAACCAAATAAAAGCAAAAGCACCCGCTCGTTTATTACCATCAGTAAAAGGATGATTCTTTACCATGAAATATAAAAGATGTGCTGCTTTTTCTTCTAGGCTCGGGTATACATCTTTTCCACCGAAAGATTGTAGAACATTTCCTATGATGCCTTGTATGTTTCCATTATCACGTTCATTCGCAAACAATTCAGTTGCTTGTTCCTTATTTAAAAGATCATCTTTTAAATCCATTAGAGCTTCTAAAAGCTCTTCTCCTGTGAGTTTGATGCTCTTTACTGTCGTTGCTAGAGGTTTTAAAGTTTCTTTGTCGTAAGCATCTAAAGATATCCACGTGTCGGCAAATTCTTTAATAAGATCGAGCACTGCTTTTGGATCGAAGACAACTTGTTCTGGTAAAAGGGCTTGAATGTCAGATACAGCTTTCATGAATGAACCGTAATTATTAGCTATTCGCTTTCTGTTTATGGTATAGCCCTTTAAGAGATAATCTTTTACAGTTCTAGTAACCCACTTTCGGAATTCTATCGCCACTTTAGAGTTAGTTCTGTATCCAACCCCTAAAATCACATCGAGAGAATAAGAAGCAACAGGTTTATCGGAATTAGCAATGTGCATTTTTTGCACATTGCTTTTTTTAGTTATTTCCTTGTCTTTAAATATGTTATTTATGTGTTTTGTTACTACAGAACGTTCAACTCCAAAAAGTTTGGCAATTTGAGCTTGACTTGCCCATATAGTTTCATGATTAAAATTACCACGAAATTCAATGGCTCCATTTTTCGCTTGATAAATTACTACATCCTTATCCTTGCTTTTCATTATAAGGTTATTATACCTAAAAATAGGTTAGAAATAAATAAACATCTCATTATTTAAGGTAGAAAAAATAACCATTACAAAATATGGTTTAAAATTTTACTCCAGACTTGGGAGGCTTGTCCCGCTAAAAGGCGGGGATGTTCGAATAGCGATAATTGGAAGGGAATAAAAAAAGCCCCAATGATTTTCCACGTGGGCTTTTCTTTATTAGAATAATCTTTTTGAATTTTTTCACGCAAAGAGAGTTTTTCTGAAGACCACAACAATAGCCACCAGAAGTACCATCGGTATAATAACGACAGGACCGATTAGTGCTATTCTAAGAACATTATATGTAATTCTCCACAATAACATAAAAACTCCTAATAAATTTGTGGGGTAATTTTTTCTTTACACTACCACTTACTAAATTCTGTGTCAATTTGAAGTTCACAACATTCACACATTTACGATGCTCCAGACTTGGGATGATGTTCGAATGAGTTTAACTAATCAATCCACCATGGAATAATGCTGAGTAGATTAATTTATTGTCTTTATATACTTCTTCTTTTCCTTCAAATTTAGTTAAATCACCTTCAATTTTATTTTTGTATTCCAAATTTTCTACTTTGTAATATTTAGGCCCTCGAACAGGTATTAAATCACCAGAATCTTGTTTGAGTGCTCCACGCAAAGATTTGTCTATTTCTACTTCTGTAACATTTTTATCTAAAACATAGCCATTGTAATTCATTCCCCATACAGGATTATCATTTTCATATACTATTTCCTCTCCAATGAAATTTGTTCCACCGAAATATGTATCATGGTATAGAAAATTTCCTTCAGAATATTCATAATCTTTTGATTTTAGTCTTTGAGATTCTACTTTCTTTGCAGATTCAGAAGCATAAGTATTCTTTTTGGCTACTTTAAGAAAACTAGAAAGATGCTCTATGTTCATGACAATATTATAGCATTAGAATGTTCACAACATTCACATGTTCACGATGCTCCAGACTTGTTTACCCGCTTCTGGAGGGGGAGGATGCATACCCTGTAGTCAGCTTTGCTGTACTACTGGGGTTCGAATAAGTTTGGTGAAAGGGTAGTAATTTACCCCATACCACTAACCACTATATCTCTAGGAAGTTCACAATGTTCACATGTGCATAAGTGAACGTTGTCTTTTATTGAGAGAAATTGTATAGTTTTTGTATGGCATATCTATATGTATTTTTATTTGCATTAATATTTATCACATCAGGTATCATTAATCTCAACCCTAAACTACGTGTTTGGGCTATAAACTATAACAATCAAATGAGAGGTATTAAAACCGAAATTACAGAAAAAACCCATAAAACATATTTTTACTTTGGTTTATTTTCATTAATAATTGGCATATGTATTTTAATATTTGCTATTTTATTTTCGCTAAAAATTTGTACTCTGATTACACCATTTTATTGGTGTCCTAAATAACATATCTGGCTCCAGACTTGGGAGGATGTTCGAATGAGTATAATAGGGGAGTAGAAAGAGATAAAATAAAACCCCTCGACTTTCATCAAGGGGCCGATAGTATATTCTATCCGATTACCTATACCTATAACCACTTTTGATTTTTATTACTATTTGGATGTTTTTTCCGAAAATTACAACATTTCTTTTTCCGGATAAGGCTTACCAGGTAGCCAAAGTGTTGGTTCTTTGGCATTTTTGAAAATAACCGCTTCTCCCTTTCCCTTGAGGATGTATTCGTCATTTTCCACGACAATCCAACATCCCTCTGGCAAACCGATAACTGTTTGATTTTGGTTCCACATAAGAAATTGCTGGATTCTCTCTCCACGTGTTTCCCCCATATGTTTTTCTACGAGGGCTCCAGAAACAAAATGTGGATTGATTTGGAAAGGAACTAAACCCAGAGCTTTGTCGCTTCTTGGGAATATGGGGGCCATGTCATTTGTTGTCATCATGCTGGGACAAGCTACAACGGTACCAGCACTTGCGCTGATATATTTCCATTCGCAGGAACTGACCTTTCCAAGAATTCGATGAATGAGCTCAAATTCATGAAGCCAGTACGCCAATGTCCATGTGTTGCCTCCGCCGATACAGATGGCTATGATCGAAGGATCAGAGAAACAGTCTCGAGCTGGATATGAAGTGATGTCTACGAGCTCATATCCTAGTTCGGCAAATGGTTCGGAAACCATTTTTGTATAATCTGTATAACCTGTATAACCTCCGTTTGCCTTTGCATATGGAATAAACACGATTTTATTTTTCCCTTGGATTGCGGGTCCCAAGAAATTCTTTAAGTCATCAAGACAATGACCCCAGAATTTACCATCTTGGTAGCGAGAACTACTGATTAGAAAAAGTTGTTTCATCACTATCTCCTTAATTGATTGTGAATTTTTTATTTATATTATTTGTAGCAACCAAATTTTTATAAAGAAACGTATTAGACAAAACGTAGAAAAACTTTTATCTCAAAGAATTGTATTTAATTACAAATTACCACATATTTAATTATGAGTCAATTTTCCCACGATGCTCCAGACTTGGGAGGATGTTCGAATGGAAATGATAAAAATGAATAACTGAAAAAGCCTGTCCCCTCATAGAGAGGACAGGCTTGTATTTGACAGTTCTATATCAACATATAATCGCCTTATTTAGAGATGTCAGCTCTGCATAGGCAATGGGAATCAGTCAAAATATATCTCGGAAGGAATCTTAGAATGTGATTCCCTAGATCTTCCAGAACCATCCGAGACATAGCTCAGTTTAAAAAAATAGAATCTCCGACATTACTGAGCATCATTCGGGATAATGAAGACTAATATGACTGCACTGGCGTATCTTAAAAGTTGTCTTCGAAACTCTTAAGATAAAAAACATAGGCCCTTACAGTTTAGATAATAAAGAACTACAACAAATGTAGAAGGAGGCAAATATCACCTAACTCCTACATAATCAGGATAGCATATTCTGATTTAAAAGTCAAGCATTTTTAAAATACTTTTTTGAAACATAAATAATTCTTATAAAATAAGGCTACATTGAATTGCTCCAAACTTGGGAGGATGTTCGAATGGCTATACTTAACGAAAAAGAGCCCGTGTGATTATTTAATAATCCACAGAAATTATAAAAATATTTCTCTATAATAATAGTTAACTTAAAAGTTATTAACAACGAAAACTTGTTATTTTGCGTGATTTTGGTATATTGACAATATGGTCAAATTGGTCAATCGTACAGATTTTGTGTCTAAAATTAAGGCTAAAAAGATTAGTCTTTTTTCTGGACGTGAGATTCAAACATTATTTGGAGTTTCTAAGGTTGCTACCACTGGCATATTGCATCGTTATAGCAAGCAAGGTTTTATCATCCAAATTAAACGAGGTTTGTATGCGTTTCCTGATGCTTTACCTCCTGAATTGTATCTTGCTAATAAACTCTATGATCCATCCTATATCTCAAGAGAGTTTGCTCTGTCATATCGTGGGATAATTCCTGAGATGGTATATGAAATTACATCAGTGACAACTAAGGCTACACAAAAATTTAAAGCATTAGGTAAAATATATTCTTATCGTACGATTAAAAAATCTGCTTTTACTGGGTACACAGTAGAGAAACAGCAAGGTTTTACTTTTCGCATAGCAGATGCAGAAAAAGCATTTGTTGATACTCTTTATTATCGCGTTATTTTTGGAAAAAAACCTATAAGTCGTTTTAATAAAGAAAAAATAAATAAAAATAAAGCACTTAAATATGGTGAACTTTTTGATAATCCTAAACTTATTGGTATACTAAAGAGAACATTATCATGATTGGACCAGAACTATTAGAAAATATTGCACGACAGGAACAAACAAGCATATTCCCGAATATTGTTCGTGAATATGTGCAACATTTGTTTTTAACCGAGTTATATCAACTTCCAGAATCGGAGAAATTGCTTTTTAAAGGTGGCACTGCTCTGCGTATAGTTTATAATTCGCCACGTTTTTCAGAAGATTTAGACTTTTCTTTATTTGGAGTTCCTTCTAATGAAATTGGATCATTTGTTGATCGTTTATTTCTTGACGTTCTTGCAAAACTTGAAAGTACAGGTATTCACATAGAAATCGATAATAAATCTGCTCGGACATCTGGTGGATACTTTGGTCTAGCTACTCTCAATACAAATGGTTATCCTCCTATAAACATTGAAATCAATATATCATCTAGAGGTGGAAATCATATTCAAGGAGAAATAGATAGTATCACAAATAATTTTGTACCAACGTATACGCTTTATCATTTACCACAAAAAGATATGGTTGATGAAAAAATATTTGGTGCATTGATTGATAGGAAAAAACCTCGTGATTATTATGATTTATATTTTTTGATGCGTAAGGGGATGTTGTCTCCAGAGCAAAAAAAACATCTTAGTGAAGTTGCAAAAGAAATCATTGATAGTTCTAAACAAGTTGATTTTCAAGGAGAACTTGGAATATTTTTACCTGCAAGCCAACAATCTATTATACGTGATTTTCCCCAAACATTAGAAAGAGAAATGCGTAATCAACTTTCCTTTAATCAATAAAATTGTTATTTAATATAATATTCTATTACAGAAGATACGACTCTATTTTTTTAGTTATTAAATAATATGTAAATACTAAAAGTACTTTAATTAAAATATGGCTGATCCAATACGCACCAAAAAAGTTAGCATTTTTGCTGAAACTAAAGTAGTTGTAGAAGGCAAAGAATTACTTATAAAACTAAATACTCTAGTTGACGCAGATAAATTTCTTGCACTATCAGAAGAGGAGAAAAAAACCTTTTTACTCCAAGAGGCAAATAAAACATCACCAACACCAGTTAGTGGTATTTTTACCCTAAACTCATCTTTCAAGTATGTTAACCCAAGTTTTTTGAAAGAATTTAATTATGGAAATGTTTTAGTTGAATTAAATATTCCATATTGCTTACATATTCCAAATGGATATGAGCTAGAAGTTATGTTTTCAAAAGACACAAAACAAATGGCACTTATAATCCCTTCAAAAATTTGGACTCAAAAAGCACAAACCAACAAAGAACGATCTGATGAAACAGATTTTTTTGCTGATGACAGAGTTCTCTATTTTCGCAAAAATGCAATAGTGGGTCCTAAAATGCCCTTAGACTTATCAGAGGGTTGGGAGCAAAATTATACAGGTTTTAATGTGAATAGAATAAAAGATAGAAATGGAAGATTTCGCTTTACGCATTTATATATACAGTTTGATTTAACTGCTACTGAAAAAGAGTTAGAAAATAAGTTTAATTCTAATATAGTAATTGAAAAAGTAAAAGACATAACATTCCAAGTAGTTAATAAACTTATAGATGCCTATAGATTTACAACAAACGAAGAATATATCACTAGGCTTGGAGAAGTTAGTTTAACTATGATTTATTTCATTGATTTAAATCAAGGTATTTATTTATCACAAGTAAATACAGAGGTGGCACCAATGAATAGGTCTAAACCAGAAATAGAAAAAATAGAAGAAATGTTAGATAAAGGAGATAGCCCAGATTTATATACTTTACTATTATTAGACGCACAGAACTCTTTCAATACCAAAAACTATCCTCTCGCTGTAGTCCAATCATTTCAAGCACTAGAAATCTTTATTGAAAATTTTTTAATTAAAGGATTTATTGATGTTGGTAAAACAGAAATAGAAGCTTCTGATTATATAATTCAAAGTAATAATTGGATGACTAAAACCAGATTAAAAGAGTTACTTAAAGAAATTAAAGGAAAATCTTTACAAGAAATAGATCAATCTCTTTGGGATAAATGGTGCACCACCTACGATGTAGTAAGAACTGCTGTCATACACAAAGGTAAAGAACCTATTGTCTCTGAAATAAAAAATACTCTTGAAAATAATTTTCAAGTTATTGAGTTACTAAAATCATTGGTTTAAGTAATTTTTATTTTCATAATAAAAACTATTCAGTTAATTGAATAATTCAAATAATACTATTTTTTATTTTTTGTTATAATGATAATAATCAGCCGAAAGTTAAAAGCTGTTTTTAACTTACTTACCCTTCTTTAATATAGACCTAACAGTAAAAGTCGCTTCTAGCTTCTTGTTTTATTAGGTCCTAATATTATTAAATAAAATTAAAAAATATGTCTACAATAAAACAAAAAAAACTAGCAAAAGAAATAGTAAATAATATGAAAAGAACAAAACCCATTAATAAAGGAAAATTGGTGGAAATGGTTGGATATAGTAAAATAACAGCGGAAACAAAACCCGGAGAAATAATTCATCAAAAAGGTGTTCAAGAAGAATTAAAAGAATTAGGTTTTGATGAAGATTCTGCAAAAAAGGTTGTTAGTGAAATAATGAATAATCCAAAAGCAGAACCAGGTGCTAGATTAAAAGCAACGGACCAGGTATTTAAAGTTTTGGGTTTGTATTCTCCAAAAGAACCTGTTAATAAATTTGCTGGATGGAGCAGAGAACAATTAATAGATCTAATCCTTTCAAAAATTACAAACAAATCAATTCATGTAGTTAGTCATTAGAAGCTATTTTAAAAGACTTAGAAGAGGTAATAATGTTGCAGGAGAAATAATAAATATTGTATTTGATACAAACATAAGAATATTAATAAATACTAATAAAATCATAATCCATTTCTCTATTTCTCTTTCTTCATCAATTTTAAAGATAGCTATTATTCCAAAAATAGCTGATATAAATATAGGCATTACATAAAAAATATAAAAAGGCACCCAATCTAAAAAATCTGGAACAGATAAAATTTGAGATACAGATAAATGTTTATATATAAATTTAGGTACCCATTCATCTGGTATATATATCCCTAATAAATGTGATACAGAATATTCACCAACAAGCAAATAAAATATTGTAAAAATTACTGCCAGAATTGAAAATTTATTTATCTTTTTAAGCATGTGTTTATAAAACAATTACTGCTCATGTATAGCTGAATAATTAATAATAGAACCTAAGCTCTCTAATTCACCTACAGTTACAGATGTTGGTATACCAAACCAACAACCATTCTTTTTTAAGAAAGCTCCTCCACCAGAATTACCATGTTCTATCTTAGCTGATGTCTTAATCATATATCCCTCAAATCCGCTTATAACTCCCTCTGTGGCAGTAATAGTGTCACCTCCTACTCCTGGATAACCCAAAATTATGATTTCATCACCTAACTTAATACTACTAGATCGACAAAGGTTATGTGCAACTGTACTAACACTGTCTGGAAGAGTCTGTATTGGTTTAAGTAAGGCAATATCTAAAGTTGGGACGGTAGAAGCAACACTGGTGTCATACCAACGTACGGGAGATTTCTTTATATCATCTGTAACCCCCACACTGCATAAAACTGAGTCTTTTACTACATGTAAGTTAGTTAAAATAAATTTATTTAACCCGAAAATAGTTCCACTCCCTACAACAAAATTTTCAGAAGATCCATCAGAACAGATTATCCTAACTATATATTTTGCTAAGTCACTCGCAAGCAGTGAACTGTTTGCCTGAGTAGAAGTGATAATTTTTTGTGGTTTGTTTTTGAGTATTTCTACTTCTTGTCTTAAATTTTCAACTTCTAGATTTTTTAATTTTTGTGTTTCTTTATCTTTTTTTTCTTTATTAATCTTTTCAATTTCATCTACTAGATTTATTTTTTCTTTATTCAATACTTCCTTAAATATTTTTATGTCTTCTTCTGTAAAATTCTTTACTAATTTATTTACTTCATCGTTTTTATCTTCTCTTATAAGTTTTTGTACCCTCAAAACAACAGGAAACATTCTTTTTTCAGCTTGATAATTTTGATAGTACTTAAAGCCAAAATAACTAGCACCACCAATAACAACCATACTCAAAAATAGTATAGGGATAAACCACTTGTATTTTAAATATTTTATTTTAATCCCTTTTGATTTCAAAAACCTGAATATAAAATACGAAGTCAAAATGAGAAACAGAAAGACAATAAAATAAATGATCTCATTAGTAGAAATACTACTTTTCTGATGTGTAGTTTCTAAAATCGTAGGTGAAACTTCTTCTTTTGGAAATTCATAAGGTATTATCATAATTTTAATTTTCTATTTCATAATAAAAGTCTTTCCCATTTTCTCGTTTACAAAATGATGAATAATAATTTCCATTATTAATGAATAATATAGTTAATCCATCTGATTTCCAAAATAAACATAATAATTCCTCGTCATTTTTTATTGCTTCAAGAGAATATTTTTTTGAAAGCCCATACAAAAACTCATAAGAGTAATAAATAACTATTATTAATAGTGACAATATAGTAAACCATTGCTTTTCAAAAATTGAGGATAAAAGTAAAACAACAAACGAGATATTGACCACATATTCTCTTGTGGGAGAATTTGGAGTTAATAAAAAGAAAGCTATTACTGAAAAAGGCAGAGTAAGAAGTAATATAAAATTACTAGTTACAAAACTATAAATTATAAGAGCTAATATCAGTACAAACGGGACTGCAGCACTAAGCATAGTTCTTGTTCTTAAATTTTTTGGCACCTTGTGTCCTGATATTATCCAATTTAAAGCATTGCCTTTTGCTACGAGTAATTGACTTTCTTTTTTATTAAGTGATTCTTGTAATTGGTCAAAATTAGTGAAGGGAAAATTTTTTAAATACTCAATTTTTTCAAAATTTTTCATAAATTATTTACTAGAACGCAAAAAGCTCCCAGCCAGCTTGATGGTTTTTAAGCCACCCGTATCCGTTTCCAGATACGACACAGTGAAGTGTAAACTCTGACTAGGAGTTCTTTATTCTTCACTGTGTTTTTAACCATACCTTATAGCTTTTTAAGCAATAAGGGTTAGGTCCTGTTTATTTAATTGTATTTATATTGTAACAAAAGAGAATTTGATAGTCTAATGTTTTTTTATTTGACTTTTAAAGCTTAGGAGTTAGAATAGAAATGTAGAGTTTTTAAAAAATAAAATATATGGCTTCTATTATTCAGAGAGTTTTTGTTTTTCCGCGAGACCAATAATTTTGGATACGCGAGATAGTCTTTAAAAGATTAAACCTGAAAATTGAATGCTAAATTATTACTAAAAAGATAACTCTTTTTAGGGTGTATTTAGTGTTTAATTTTTAGCTTAGGTCTAAAAATGAACAAATAAATTACCGCCAGTCGCGGTTTTTTTATTTGTCTAAGCACTTCTTATTATACCCTTAATTTTTATGGAATTAAGTGAGAAGGCAAAAAAAGAATTAAAACAAATTCTTCAAAAGGAAATAGGTTTCGAGAGTGTCTCAATGCTCACTGATCAAGAGATTAATCATCTTGGTGTTTTTTTTCTTTCTATTTTTACTGAATCACTCAAAATGAAAAATCTTAAAAAAAGCATATAATATAAATTATGGATAAAGATTTTTATAAAAACTTAAAAGTAGCAGGTTATTCTAGAAAATCATCTGAAGCAGAAGATAGACAAGTACTTTCTATAGGCTCACAAAAAGATGAGATAGAGAAAATGAAAGAATTAAATGGAATTACAGACACAATTTATTACGAAGACAGTAAATCAGCAAAAACTCCAGGAATAAGAGATCATTTTTCAAACATGATACAGGATATAAAAAATGGTAAAAGAAATGCAATTGCATGTTGGAAACCCGACAGACTTGCAAGAAATATGGATGAGGGTGGAGAGATTATAGATTTATTACAAAGAGGAATTATCAAATCAATAATTACGCCTAGTAAAACCTATACACCTTCTGAACCAAGCTGGTCATTACTTCTTGAATTTGGTATGGCTAATCAGTTTAGTCGTGATTTATCTGTAAACGTAAAAAGAGGTCAAAATAAAAAAGCTAGAATGGGTATTCCACATGGATTAGCAAAAATAGGTTTTTTGAATGACAAAACTGAAGAAAAAGGAAATAGAAAATGGTTGATTGACGAAAAAAGATTTCGAATAATAAAAGAGGTATTTAAGGTATATCTAACTGGTAATTATTCTGGAGGTCAAATGTATGATCTAGCAATAAGAGCCGGACTTACTACACCAAAACACAAACATAGTGGTGGTAATTCAATAACCCATTCTAGAATATATACAATATTAAAAGATACAATATATGCTGGTTTTTTTCATCAAGGAGGAGAAAGATACGAGTTAGATAAAACCTTACCTAGAATTATTACCGAAGATGAACACGAGAAAGTACTTAGAATGCTTTCTGGTAAAAATATACCAAAAACACAAACTCATCAATCGATGTATGGCGGTTTTATAATATCACCTCAAAATAAATCCATAGGTACAGACTGTAAATTTCAAATTATATGTGAGTGTAAATACAAATTTTCTTATATTAATAAAACTCATTGTCCAAAATGTGGAAAAGAAATAATTTTAATAAAAAATCCAAAATATCTTGAGTATGAATATTATTACAATGTTGCCTTGAAAAAGAAAAAGTGGTCAATTAAAAATATTTCACAAAGTAAAGTTACTGATTTTTTATTAGAATTTGCGGATAAGTTTTCAATGTCCCCCGCTCTTGCAAATTGGTCCAGACGCCATATCCATGAAATTCATGATTCTGAAGTTGAATCAAAATTAGTGGTTGTAGAAAGTCAAAAGGAAAGGATTGAACAACTAGAAACAAAAAAGGAAAGATACCGTAATATGTTAGCTGATGAGATGATAGAAAGAGAAGAATACGAACATGACACAAAGAAATTTAGCGCCGAAATAGAAAAAATTAAACAAAATTCACAAAACCAAGTAAATTGGCTACAAGAAGCTGAAAAAATAATTGACTTGGGGTTAGAAATGAAAAAAATAATCAAAAATGGAACCACAATGGCAAAAAGAGAGATACTTTCTAAACTCGGTTCGAACCTAATCTGGGACGAGGAAGAACTCAATATTATCAACAAAAAACCAATCCAAGTGCTGATCGATGGACTTCTTTGGGCCAAACAAAAAAATCCTAAGTTCGAACCTAGTTCTATAGTTGATACATCAAGTCAGAATGATGTTTTTGAGGACATTCGTCCTATCTTGCTCCGGGGGTAGGGATCGAACCTACGACCAATCGCTTACACTTTATCTTCTATTACTAGAAGTGTGGACTATATCATCTCCATGTTCATAACTTATGAATTTAGGAGCAAGGCGCTTCGCGCTCTAATAAATATTAGAGAGCTACTCCAAAATGGATAGTCTCTACACCTTCCTCAATTTTGTAATTGAGGCTTGGCTCGGGATTACCCTAAAAGGGCTTCCCCGAATTCACCTTGTTGTTCAACCTACCTTTTGATAGGAAGCTGCGTAATTTTTTATCGACACAGGCGACCGCTCTACCGCTGAGCTACCCCGGAATGTATTTAATTAATGAAAGAACTTTAATTATCTTAACAGAAAATGAGTAAAAAACAATAGAGTAGATTTATTATTGAATTTAAAGTATAATATGAATTATATTATTAATAATCAAAATCATAACCGTTTAAGGCGGTAAATTATATGGCAAAAAGAAGTACAACCCTTGGTCCAAAAAAGAAATCACGACGTTCACATAAGACAAAGAAAAGATTAGAAATTAAAAGGCTTATGCTAGCTAAAAAGGCTACTAAAAGAAAACATAAGTAAATATGAAGTCTATACTTAATTTTTTTGATAAACTTGAAGATAGAATCAGAGCTCAGTTGAGTCATTACCCTATACTTTATGCATTTATTGGTGGGGTAGGGATAGTTATCTTTTGGCGTGGTGTTTGGCATACGGCAGATTTTTTTACTACAATTATTGTTTTATACCAACAAAATGAATCAATTGATTTAGGTATTCTCCCTTGGTGGGATGGACCGTTGTCTCTCGTTGTTGGGAGTGCATTGCTTTTATCCACTGGTTTATTTGTATTTGATTTCATTGGTAGTCAGTCTATCATTTCAGGGCTTAAGGGAGAGAAAAAATTAGAAGAGAAAACAGAAGAAGAAGTCAGAGAAGAAACTGGTACAATAAAAGAGATAAAAGATGAAGTAAAAAAGATATCACGTCATTTAGATGAAATTGAAAAGGAATTAGAAGAAAAAAAATAGAGTCGTTTTTATTAGTTTAATTTAGTAAATTTTATGGAAAACACAAAGAGTTATAGTAAGTTGTTGATAGGTATAGCATTATTAGTTTTTTCTGTAGTCTTTTTTCTTTCTGCTCAGAATTTTTCGAAACAGGGGTCTTATATTGAGGTGAAAGGATTGTCAGAGAAAATAGTTAAAGCAGATACAGCAATCTGGTCAATCAACTTTGAAGTTAAGTCAAACAATGTTGATTCTTTGTATGCTGATATAGAAAAGAATGTTACAACAATTAAAAATTTCTTGAAGACAAAAGGTTTTGAAGATTCGGAAATAAACATTGCTCCAGTCAATACATATCAGGATACATATAAAGATGCATTATTTAGATATAATTCTACGACACAGCTCTCTGTTTATACGAAAAAAGTAGATTTAGTGAAGTCTGCTTCTAAGGATACTTTGATTTTAGTTAAAAATGGGATAGTTATGAATCAGAATTCAGTAAATTTTGAGTTTTCAGACATAAATAGTGTCAAACCTGAAATGTTGGCTGAAGCCTTAAAGAATGCGAAGGATACAGCTCAAAAAATTGCTCAAGATTCCGGGTCTAGTTTGGGTGGCTTGCATCGAGGGAATCAAGGAGTGTTTGATATTACAGATAAAGATTCTGGTTCACCTGAATACAAAAAGATACGTTTAGTTTCTACTTTACAGTTTTTGTTAAAATAAATCATAAAAAGTGAAGAACGAATATTTTTGCCGGTACGGATTTTTTGAAGCTTAAAAAATCCTGAAGTTTTCGCGCCGTCGCGCTCAAAACCCCTTAAAAACATTGTTCTTCACTTTTTATTTTTCACAAAACTTGTCGTAGGCGTACTTATTAGAAAACATTGCGCAGGAGCTTAGAAAATAAAGGAGGTATCCCGGACTATTATTTTCTTGAGTGACGAGCATAGCAATCCGCCAGCTGGCGGATATGCGTGTTTTATAATAAGTATGCCAAGTAAAAAGATTTGTGATTTATAGGAAAAGTTTTTGAATTTTTTCCCAAGGGATAGCGACGAGCATCGTTCCCAAGACTACCAAAAAAAGACCGATACCTGTTTGCAAAGTGACGCCTTCTGTCAAAACGACGACTGCAAGTATTGCTGTAAAGACTATGGAAAGTTTATCAATGACTGTCACAGCGACAGTCGGTCCTACTGATAATGCTTGATAAAAGAAAATCCAAGACAAAGCTCCACCGAGCCCAGAGAGAATCACAAAAATCCATTGTTTTGTAGAAAGTGATGATATTGCCGTTACTGTGAGTTTTCCAAATGATAATGCAGCGATAGACACAATGATGGCCATTATGATGCCTCGAATCGCTGTCAATAAATTTGCGTCAACCCCTTTAAGTCCTAATTTAGCAAAAATAGTTCCCATGCTTGCCATAATTGCACCCAACAATGCGTATATTATATACATGGGTTTTATTATATCAAACACATTGAAATAAAGCATTTTAGGTGTAATATATATGTATGAAAAGCGAGACGAAGCAATGTCAAAACTGCAAACAAGACTTTACAATAGAACCAGAAGATTTTAATTTCTATGAGAAAATAAAGGTTCCTCCACCGACTTTTTGCCCACTTTGTAGGGCAGAAAGGCGATTTACTTTTAGGAATGAACGTAAGCTTTTTAAAGTAAAAGATTTTTATACTGATAAGGATATTTTTTCTTTATATCCAGCACGTGATAGTAAAAAAAATTTTACTCAAGAAGAGTGGTTTAGTGACAATTGGGATGCATTAGAATATGGTCGTGATTATGATTTTTCTATACCATTTTTTAAACAATTTTTTGATTTAGAAAAAGTAGTTCCAGTTTGGCCGCTTCGAGTTGAATACGTCGTAAATAGTCCATATAGTGCTAATGCCTCAGCACTTAAAAATTGTTATTTATGTTTTAATTCAAGTCAATCAAAAGATTGTATGTATAATAATGCAATAGACTTCAGTACAGACTGTATTGATAATTCCCATATTTTTCAATCAGAACGATGCTATGAATGTTTTTGGACGGATAATTCCTACCAATGTTATTATTCTATAATTTGTAAAGAATCCCATAATCTTTATTTTTGTAAAAATTGTCTCGGATGCTCGGATTGTTTTGGATGTGTAGATTTAAGGAAATCCTCGTATTGTATTTTTAATAAGCAATATACAAAAGAGGATTATAAAAAGGAGATAGAGAATATGAAATTAAATACCATTTCTGGAGTTTCAAGAGCAAGAGAGAAGGCTCGAGTTTTTTGGTTGACTATGCCAACAAAATATCATCAAGGTTTAAAAAATTACGATTCGACTGGTTCTTATGTAACGAATTGCAAAAACGTAAAAGAAAGTTTTCTAATGAGAGAAGGAGAAAATATTAAATATTCTCAATATTTACAAGTTCCGAAAAATAAAGATTGTTATGATGCTACTGCATGGGGACAGAATATGGAACTTAATTATGAAACTTGTCTTTGTGGGGAAAATTCTTTTAATATAAAATTTTGTTCAGATTGCTGGCCTAATTTTAAAGATTCTGAATATTGTATAAGTATGTTTAGTTGCTCGGATTGTTTTGGATGTGTTGGTTTAAAGAAAAAACAATATTGTATTTTGAATAAACAATATACAAAAGAAGAATATAAAATTTTAGTAGAAAAAATTAAAAAACATATGGATGATATGCCTTTTGTTGACAGTAAAGAAAGGATATATAAATATGGAGAATTTTTTCCTATAGAATTTTCTCCATTTGGTTATAACAATACAACAGCAATTCAGTATTTTAAAATGACAAAGGAAGAAGCAGAAAAAAAGGGTTATCCATGGAAAGAAATTGAAAGGGGTGAATATAATATCACTAAAAAAGTATCAGAACTTTCTGATTCTATTAACGATGTTGATGATTCTATCTTAAAAGAAGTAATAGAATGTGAAAACTGTAAGAGACCTTATCGTATTTTAAAGAATGAATTTATTTTTTATAAAAAAGAAAATTTACCTCTACCTGATTTGTGTGATGAATGTCGTTTTAGAAGAAGAATTAATGACAGGCTGGGGATTAAGTTGTATGAAAGGTCCTGTATGTGTAAAAGCGATTCTGATGAAACAGGTGTCTATAAAAATACTGTAGAACATATACATGGTAATGAACCTTGTGGTGAAATATTTAAAACTGGATATAGCCCTGATTCTAAAGAGATAGTATACTGTGAGAAATGTTATCAGCAGGAGGTTTATTAAATACCCAGACGTTGGACATCTGGGGATTATCCATAGTTCCAGATGTCCAACATCTGGGTGAAGAAAATCATGGAGTATAAAAATGAAAATAAAATATGTCAAAACTGTAAACAAGATTTTACAATAGAGCCAGAAGATTTCAATTTTTATGAAAAAATAAAGGTACCTTCACCGACGTTTTGTCCACTTTGTAGGGCACAGAGAAGATTTGCTTTTAGAAATGAAAAAAAATTTTTTCGTACAAAAAGCGCATTTTCTAATAAGGACATTTTTTCTTTATTACCCAAAGAAAGTCAAAGAAAAATTGTGACCGAAGAAGAGTGGCATGGAGATACATGGGACGCGATGGAATATGCTAGTGAAATAGATTTTTCAAAACCATTTTTGAAACAAATTTTAGATTTAGAAAAACTAATACCCATTTATAATCTAAATTGTCAATTTATGGTAAATAGTCAGTATTCAGGGAATGCGACAGCCCTTAGAAATTGTTATCTTTGTTTTAATTCTAACCATTCTGAAGATTCTATGTATGGGAATGCAATCGATAGCTCAAAGGATTGTGTAGATAATTCACATGTAAACCATTCTGAAAGATGTTATGAATGTTTTTGGTTAGAAAATTGTTATCAATGTTATTTTTCGATAATATGTAAAGATTCTTTTAATCTATATTTTTGTAAGAATTGCGTAGGATCTTCAAATTGTTTTGGGTGTATGAATTTAAGTAAATCATCTTTCTGTATTTTTAATAAACAATATACAAAAGAAGAATATGAAATTGAAATAGAAAAAATGAAATTGAACACAATTTCAGGAATTTCAAAAGCTAGAGAAAAAGCACGTATATTCTGGTTAACTAAACCAGTAAAAAATCATCAGGGTTTGAAGAATTTGAATTCAACAGGTTCTTATGTGACAAATTGTAAAAACGTAAATGATAGTTATTTAATTAGGGAGAGTGAAAATATGCGTTATTGTCAGTATATGCAGGTTTCAGGTAACAAGGATTGTTATGATACCTCTATTTGGGGAGAACACATGGAGTTGGATTATGAGACTTGTCTTTCTGGTGAAAATTCTTACAATTTAAAATTCTGCTTAAATTGTTGGCCAGCTTGTCGGAATAATGAATATTGTATTAATCTTTTTAGTACGACGGATTGTTTTGGTTGTGTTGGTTTGAAAAAGAAACAGTATTGTATCTTAAATAAACAATATACAAAAGAAGAATACGAAATTTTGGTAGAAAAAATTAAGAACCATATGTATGAAATGCCATATGTTGATTCACAAGGTCTTGTTTATAAATATGGGGAGTTTTTCCCAATAGAATTTTCAGCATATGGATACAACAATTCGATTGCTTTTCAACATTTCCCGATTACGAAAGATGAGGCAGAAAAAAGGGGATATTTATGGATTGAAGTTCCTCATGGAGAATATACTATTACGAAAAAAGTTTCGGATCTCCCAGATTCGATTGATGATGTTGATGATAATTTTTTAAGGGAAGTTGTAGAATGTGAAAATTGTAAAAATGCTTTTCGTGTCTTAGAGGATGAATTAAATTTTTTACAAAAAGAGAAACTTCCTTTACCGACGATGTGTCATGATTGTAGACATAAAAGAAGGATAAGTGATAGATTGGAAATAAAATTATATGAAAGATCTTGTATGTGCAAGGGGGACTTTGATGAAACTGGTGTTTATAAAAATACTGTAAAACATATACATAGTGATGAACCTTGCGGTGAAATATTTAAAACTGGATATAATCCTGATTCAAAAGAAATAGTATATTGTGAAAAATGTTATCAGCAGGAGGTATATTAAGAGGAGGCCGGACCTTTTTAGAAGGTCCGGCCTCCTCTAGTTATCCACAATTATGAAAAATGAAAAAAAAAATCCCAGTACTAGAGCAAAGCTCAGTACAGGACAAGGGAAGATAGTAGTAGTTAGTGGGGGATTTGATCCACTTCATATTGGACATATTCGCTATATGCAAGAGGCAAAAAAACTGGGCGATAAATTAATTGTCATTTTAAACAATGATAATTGGAAAAGACAAAAAAGAAAGCATGTTTTTATGCCTGATCACGAACGCAAAGAAATTATAGAAGCTTTAGCTTGTGTAGACAGGGTAATTATTAGCGGACACTCTAAAAATACAAAAGGTCCTAAAAATATGAGTGTGAGCAAAGAGTTGCTTAAAATTAAACCGCATATTTTCGCCAATGGTGGAGACAGGAATGAAGAAGATGCCAAAGATCCAAACTCCTCCCAATATTTTGATGTGGAAATGTGTAAGAAACTTGGTATCCAAATGGTTTTTAACGTAGGTAGAGGCGGAAAAATCAGGAGCTCGTCTGAACTTCTCAAAGAATATTCAAAAAAAATAAAGAAATAAACTTTTTTGTTTATTTATATTCTTTTTAGTGTTATTATACTTACATAATAAAGCTCGAGTATTATGGTAAAAATACTAAAGAAACAGGGGAAAATAGTCAAAGTCAAAAAACAAAACAAAAAAACTGTTTCACTTAAAACTCGTAAAAAAGGCAAAAAAATAATTAAAATAGCGAAACTTAAAAGATTTTCGCATAATCCAATTATTGAGCCTAGCCCATATCCTTGGGAATCCAAAGCTACATTTAATCCAACTGCCTTTTTAGTGGATGGAAAAATTCATCTTATTTATCGAGCAATCGGTGATGATGATGTATCAGTTTTAGGATATGCTTCTAGTTTAGATGGTTCTAAAATAAAAGAAAGGTTTGCATATTCTATTTATAATAAATTTGGAAAATTTGTAAAATCTGGAGAGCCTATAAACTATATTTCAGGAGGGGGGTGGAATGGTGGTTGTGAAGATCCACGTGTTACTTTGATAGATAATGTAGTTTATATGATTTATACAGCTTTTGATGGTTGGGGATCTTTACGAATGGCTTTAACTTCTATCAAACTAGATGATTTTAAAAAAAAGAAATGGAACTGGGAAAAACCAATTTTAATTTCTCCTCCTGGTGAAATTCATAAAAATTGGGTTTTATTTCCAGAAAAAATAAATGGTAAATTTGCGATTTTGCATAGTATCTCTCCTAAAGTTTTAATAGATTATGTGAAAAATTTTGATGAATTTGATGGTACTAAATTTATAAAAAGTTATCACAGTAGCACTCCTTCTTGGGGAAATTCATGGGATAATATAGTGAGAGGCGTAGGCCCAACGCCAATAAAAATCAAAATAGGTTGGCTTGTTTTATATCATGCCATGGATAGAAACGATCCCAACAGATATAAATTGGGGGCTATGATTTTAGACCTCAAGGATCCAACAAAAGTTTTGTATCGTTCTCCTTGTCCAATATTAGAGCCAGATGAAGATTATGAGAATGAAGGATTTAAAGCTGGTGTCATATATTCCTGTGGTGCAGTAGTGAAAGACGGACAGCTTTTTGTATACTATGGTGGGGCTGATAGTGTAGTTTGTGTAGCTTCTATAAAACTATCAGATTTGATAAATAATCTTGTGAAAAATAAAAATATTAAATTAGAAAAAAATAAAAAATTTGAACTTAATTAAAATTATATGTTTGTTGTAAAAAAATCAGAACACAATCCTATACTTGTTCCCAATGAAGATCATTATTGGGAAGAATTTGCGAGTTTTAATCTTTGTCCGGTTAGACATAATAAATCGATTTATGGACTTTACAGAGCCATCTCTGCAGTCGATATTTTACAAAATCCTCGTCAAAGATCTATCATAGGGATTACTCAGAGTAAAGATGGAATACATTTTAAAAATCGTGTGCCGTTTATTGTTCCTAAAGAAGAGTGGGATCAATTTGGTTGTGAAGATCCGCGGGTGACATATTTTGAAGGTGTTTTTTACACTTTTTATACGGCGCTTTCAGAGTATCCTTTCAACGCAAAAGGAATCAAGGTGGCCGTCGCAATATCTCGAGATTTAAAGAAGATTGACGAAAGACATTTAGTGACACCTTTTAACGCTAAAGCCATGACTCTCTTTCCAGAACGTATAAATGGAAAGATTGTTGTTGTTTTTTCTTACCACACTGATTCTCCTCCGACAAAAATAGCATTTGCGATGTTGGATAAGATAGAAGATTTGTGGTCGCAAACATTTTGGGAAAAATGGGAAAATAAAGTTGATGATTATACAATTGATTTGAAACGTACACAGTATGATCATATCGAAGTCGGAGCTCCACCACTTAAAACAAAATACGGCTGGCTTTTTATTTATTCGCATATTCAAAATTATTTTCAATCACCTAATAATTTAGACAGAATTTTCGGTATTGAAGCGGTGTTGCTTGATTTAAAAGATCCAAGAAAGATAATTGCTAGAACTTCTGGACCGATGATCGTTCCAGAAGAGTCTTATGAACTTTCAGGATATGTTCCAGATATAGTTTTCCCGACTGGCGCACTAATAGAAAAAGATACTCTTACGATATATTATGGTGCAGCTGATACTACGGTTTGCTCTGCAAAGGTTTGTTTGTCTGATCTTATTTCAAACATGCTTCCTAAGTTTAGAGAGGGCTCTCGTTTCAAGCGTTCTCTTAAAAATCCTATTATTGTTCCAATAAAAGAAAATAAATGGGAAGAGCAATCTACATTTAATCCCGCGTCAATATTACTTAATGGAAAGATACATATAGTGTATCGTGCAATGTCGCAGGACAATACATCTACACTTGGATATGCAATGACAAAGAATGGTGTTGATGTGATAGAACGTTTATCTTTACCCATCTATGTTCCTCGTGAAGATTTTGAAAATAAAAAAGTCAGTAATGGTAATTCTGGTTGTGAAGATCCGAGACTAACAAAGATTGGTAAGAATATTTATTTGTGTTATACAGCTTTTGATAGTATTGGCCCTCCTAGGGTAGCTATCTCATCTATTACGGAAAAAGATTTTATTTCTCATAATTGGAGATGGGAAAAACCATTTTTAATAACGCCACAAGGAATGGATGACAAAGATGCTTGTCTTTTTCCTAATAAATTTAAATTAGGTTATTTTATTTTGCATCGTTTAGACAATGAAATTTGTGGTGATTATTTAAACACTTTAGACTTTAAACATGAAGCTGTAAAAAAATGTATAAGAATTATTGGGCCTCGAGTAAACACATGGGACAGTGCTAAAGTAGGTATCTCTGCTCCACCGATTAAAACAAAATATGGCTGGCTTTTGCTCTATCATGGAGTATCCAAAAGTCATAGTACTTATCGCATTGGGTGTGTTTTACTTGATCTTAAAGATCCTGGCATTGTGCTTGCACGTAGTACTGAACCAATTTTTGAACCTGAAGAACAGTATGAAAAAATTGGTGTAGTTAATAATGTTGTATTTCCATGTGGAATGATAGTAAAAAATAAATTACTTTATATTTATTATGGAGGAGGAGATCGTGTGGTGGGGGTAGCCACGATGAAGCTTGATGTCATTTTGAAGGTACTTTTACATGGTACAAAATTATGATAGAATAGGGACACTTGTCCCGTACTAAATTTTTGATTACGGGATATAAGGATAAAGATTATTAGTTAAAATTTTAGTACTGGGATGAAAATAAATTTACAAGGTAAAAATTTAGAAATTACTCCGGCTATTAATGATTATGTGGTAAAAAGAATGACCAATCTAGGTCGGTTGCTTTCGGAGATTGAAGAAAAAGGTGGAGATATTTTAGTTCGTTTTAATGTTTCAAAAACAACAAATCATCACAGAGCAGGAGATGTTTTTGAGGCTGATTGTTCTATAAGTATAAAAGGAGAGAACTTTTATTCTAAAGTTGTGATGGAAGATCTTTATCAAGCGATAGATATGGTGAAAGAAAATCTTTTTAATGATATTGAGAAAAATAAAGATCGTAGGCAGACACTTTTTAGGAGAGGGGCGGCGAGTGTCAAAAAGATGATGAAAGGTCTTTCAAAGCGAAATCCTTTTACGTCGAAATATTAATTTTTATAATCTATCTCTTTTCCCCCTTCTGGAATAATCTTTTTTATTATAAACTGGTTATTTTCAAGTATCGCATCTGTAATTATTATTCTTTTGCCATTCTTAAAAAAGAAAGTTCGGGGCCAAGTAGCATAAGCTCTGAATTTATTATAATTATTTACCCCATCATCATTTAAATTTATAAACCCGTCTTCTTTCTTAATTTTCTTGCAATAGGTGGCTTGAGATTCGTTTTGTTTTTCTCCCCCTGCGAAGGGGGAGTGTCCAGAGGACGAGGGGGTCTTTAATATTTTTACTAAAAGTTCTCCCCCAATTTTTATCATACGTTTACGTAATTCTCCTGCTTTTTCATCTGGCTTAATTTCTATTTTTTCTACAGCTATGATAGGTCCTGTATCCATCTTGTATTCCATCTTTTGGATAGTGACGCCCGTTTCTGTATCCCCATTTAATATAGCTGATTCTACAGGAGAGGCTCCACGATATTTGGGAAGTAGAGAATAATGAATGTTTATAGAAACTAGTTTAGGTAGATTTATTAAATCTTCTGGAATTATTTTTCCATAGGCGACTACCAGAAAGAAATCTGGTAAGGATTTGCTTTTAGCGGGTGTCTCGCAGGCTGACGAGCCGAGAGGCAGCGCTGTGCCAGTAGGCACAGACAGCGACCCGATAAAAGTAGAATCCTTACCAGATAGAATCTCGGGTTGCAGATAGGGGACATTGTTATTTATTGCCCAAACTTTTACGGGTGGGGGAGTTATGAGCATTTTACGTCCTTGTGGTTTATCGGGAGCAGTGATTATAAGCGATGGCATATAGCCGTTTTCTTTTAGAATTTCTAATGTTTCGGAAGCGACATCTGGTGTTCCCCAGAATATGAAATTTAAATTTTTTGTATTCACTTTACAACTTTAAGAACTTTTTACTTTATAAACTATTTTACAGGTAGCTCCTCTTTTATATCTTTAGCATGGTCGATAAAGAGGATACCTTTTAGGTGATCTGTTTCATGTTGGAATATTTGAGCTAGAAGGCCAGATGCACCTCTTTGGAATTTTTTGCTGTTTTCATCATAAGCAGTAATTAGAGCCTTTTTTGATCTATGAGTTTTTCCATAGAGCCATCTGACGGACAAACATCCTTCAGGAAGCCATTCTTTTTCACGAGATAATTTTGAAATTTTTGGATTGATAAAAACTAGATCTTTTAGCATTTCTTCATTTTGGATTTTTTCAAATTCTTGTTGGCCTCCTACAAAATCTTTGTGAAAAATCTTTCCTGATACTACGAAAATAGAAAGTTTGTATCCTATCTGAGGGGCAGCGATAGCTACCCCGTCACTTTGGCTTTTCAAAGCTTGAGACATTTCTTTTATTATTTTTCTTATCTTAAGAGTTTTAATCTCGCCAATCGGTACATCTTTTGTATTTTGATGTAAAACTCTATCTTCCCCGCCTGCAACGCTATGCGTAGCATTGCGGGCAGGTTTTTGATTAGCTTGTAAAATTTTCTTCATGATTTGGTTATTTGATTTCTTTCAAATATTCTAAAAGTTTTCCTAATTTTACGGTCTCTTGGGACCTGTTGGACATATCACGTACGATGACTGAATCATCAAGCGCTTCTTTTACTCCGAAAATAAGTGCATAAGGCACATTTAATTTTTCAGCGATAGCTAGTTGAGATCCTAAACTATCTTTTGAAAGCGATTGAGCGATAGGTACATGTGCTTTACGCAATATCTCTATTATATTTAGACTTTTTAGTTTTGCTTCGGACCCAAGCTGAATGAAATATATTTTTGGTTTTTTCATTATGCGAGGAGAAAGTTTTTTATACCAAGGAGATGAAATGATCCTGTCTACTCCAATTGAAAAGCCGACAGCTGGCACGTCTTTTTTACTACCGAGTTGTTTTGCTAGATAATCATATCGTCCGCCTCCAGCGAGGGTGAGAGGTGTGCCATCTTCAGATCCACCTTGCTCTATTATTTCAAAAACAGTACGTGTGTAATAAGAAAGTCCGCGTACGAGATTTTTATTAATAGTATATGCAATATTCATTTCTTCTAAGTATTCTAATACCTCTTTAAAATGTTTCTTACATGAAGCACAGAGGAAACTTACAGCATCTGGTGCATTCTCATTTATTTCTTTAGTTTTTTCTTCTTTTGAATCTAATATTCTGAGTGGATTTGTTTTTAGACGTTCACGATCGATATGTGCTAGGTCATTAATATGTTTTCTATAATAACTTGTGAGTTCTTTTAGATATGTGTGTCTACATTCTTTATCACCTATAGAATTGATATCAACTGAAAGATTGGTAGCGCCGGCTTCTTCTAAAATACTCATTCCAACCTTAATCACGAGTGCGTCCATGATACTCTTATCACTTCCTAGAGAATCTAAATCAAATTGCCAAAATTGTCGATAACGTCCGCGTTGGGGATTGTCATGTCTAAAGACGGGGCCATATTGATAAAACATTACAGGCTGGGGCATATTTTGCATTCCTTTTTCAATATAAGATCTCATAAGAGATGCTGTATGTTCTGGTTTTAATGCTAAATGATCTCCACCTTTTGTTTTGAGTGTATACATTTCCTTATCGACTATATCTGTTCCCTCACCAATGCCGGAAGTAAAAGTCTCTATGTGTTCAAGTAGGGGAGTTTCAATAGGTTTAAAACCGTAATAAACTGCGACTTCCTGTGCCTTTTCAAAAAAACCTTGGAAGCAATAATAGTCGTCATTAATGATGTCTCTCATTCCTTTTGGTGATGTGAGGTTTTTTGTTTTGTTTTGTTTCACTTTTTTCATGGCTCTACTCAATTAGATTTATTCGACTTGTTTATAATTACCTGGCAGGATACCTATCTTGTTTAGTGGGAATAGACGTAAGAATACTTTTCCTATTAAGAGTTTCTTTGGTACTGCACCCCAATATCTTGAATCTGAACTAGCAGATCTGTTGTCTCCCATTACAAAATATTCGTCAGATTTTAACACAAAATGAGTATCATTGTTTGAAGTGTTTTCTAAATATGATTGATCAAGGATTAGCCCGGAGGGATGATTTTTATTTGTTATTGTCACAGTGTTTCCTTTTATGTCTACTGTTTCATTTGGAAGCCCGATTATTCTTTTTATAAAAAACTTTGTTGTATCATTCGGATATCTAAAAACTATTACGTCGTCTCTTTGTGGATCATTAAATCTATAAGATATTTCATCTATTATTAAATATTGCCCATCTTGAAATGTAGGTATCATTGAAGAACCAGAAACGATAAATGGTTGGGCGATGTATACACGTATAGGTATAACAATAGCGACTGCTATTATTGTAAAGCGTACAAGTTCCCAAAATGATTTCTTGTCAAACTTTTTTTCATCTTGACTCACGGAGATAGGTGTTATATTTTCTTGTTCTTTTGATTCCATGTTGCTATTTTAGCACAAAAAAGTCTTGACACAATGGGGGAATATGTTTTGGAATAAATTATTCCCCTACACCAGGTGAAGGGGAATCACCACCCCCAACCCCCTCCTCCACAAGGAGGGGATGAAGTTATGTTATAATAGAATTATGAAATTAATCGTTGGCTTGGGCAATCCAGGCGAAGAATATAAAAATACCAGACACAATACTGGGTATATTATGCTTGATATGGTTGAGAAAAAAATAGATTTGAAAGATAAAGTTAGATTTGTTTATCCAGATAAATTTATGAATAATTCTGGTAAAGTAGTCGGACCCTTGATAAAATCAAAAAAAGATTTGAAAGATCTTGTAGTGATTTATGATGACATTGATTTGCCAATAGGGAAAATGAAGATATCTTTCAATAGATCCTCGGGTGGACATAATGGTTTAGGTTCTATAATAAAAGCATTAAAGTCTGAAGAATTTGTACGTATTCGTATTGGTATATCTAAAGCGACTCCTTCAGGAAAAATAAGAAAACCAAAAGGGGAGAAAGAAGTGCTAAAATTTTTACTTGGTGAATACAAAAAGAATGAGTTAGATGAACTTAAAAAACTTTCAAAAAAAGTGATTTTAGCTATTGAAACTATTTTTACTGAAAGTAAAGATAAAGCGATGAGTTTGTATAATTAAATCGCTTTCACTGCCTCTATAATTATACTTTTTTCGCCATTGCGAAGAGAAACTTTGCCGGAGAGGGCGATACATTTTTCGGGGACGAGTATGTCTACTGATTCTTTGAATATAGAAGGGAATGCGACGGCTTCTATCGATCCAGTAAAGTCAGAAATTTTTAAGAATGCCATGCGGTCATTGTTTTTTGTGATGACGACTCTAGCTGTCTCTATTATTCCAGCTATGGTGACAGGAATACCGTTTCCTAATTTTTCTTTTATTTTTTTAATATTTATATCTCTGCTTTCTAATTTTTCGCGAACTCTGTCTAATGGATGTCCCGAAATATATAGTCCCAGCAATTCTTTTTCCCAAAGTAATTTATCTGCCTGAGTTGCCGGTGGGGCTTCTTTTAATTTAAAAGTAGAAATGTCGGATTGTGGCAAGCCACCAAAGAGAGAAGTTTGATTTTCATTTTGGTTAAATGATTCTTTATTAAAGAGAAGCATATCCTCAAGGTTTGCAAGTAAAACTCCTCGATCAGCCCATTCATCCATACTGCCGGATTTGATCAAAGCTTCCATGGATTTTTTATTTAAATTTTTGTGTTTAATTCTTTTTAAGAAATCTGTAATGGATTTAAATTTGCCGTTTAATTTTCTCTCCGCTATTATCGCGTCTGAAATATCTGTACCGAGATTTTTAATCGTATAGAAACCAAATCTTATTTTTTCGCTAATATTTTTTTCTTCATCCCTTATTACCGTAAAGCCGCCATAGTTTTCATTTATGTTTGGAGGGAGAACTGGGATATTCATATTTTTGCATTCATTAATTATTTCAGAAATCTTTTCTACGTCGCCTGATTCAGCTGTAAGGATGGCTGTCATATATTCGACAGGGTAATTGGCTTTCATATAGGCTGTCTGATAAGCGACGCGTCCATAGCTTGCGGCATGAGCTTTGTTGAAACCGTAGGCTTGGAATGGTTCAAAAAGTTTCCAAAGTTTCTCAGCAAATTCTGGAGTTTGTCCATTTGAAATAATTCCCTTAGTAAATTTTTCTCTTTGAGCTGCCATTTCTTTTGGAATTTTTTTACCGACAGCTTTTCTGAATTTATCTGCTTCTTCCCAGTTGTATCCGGCTAGCTCTATAGCACAAAAGAGGAGGTCGTCTTGATAAACGATAAGCCCGTATGATTCACCTAAGAATTTCTTCATTCGAGGATCTAAATATTTTACAAGATTTCTATTGTGTTTACGTTTAATATATTCTGGAATTGATTCCATAGGTCCAGGGCGGTATAGGGCGACCATTGCATTGATATCATGAATAGAAGTAGGTTTAAGCTCTTTTAAATATCTTGTCATTCCTGCACCGTTTAATTGGAATAGTCCTTCTGTTTGCCCACTAGCCAAAAGTGAGAAAGTTTTTTTGTCATTGAGGGGGATACGTTCTATGTCTATATCTATATTATAAAATCTTTTGACTAGACTTATAGCGTCTCCTAATATTGCCAAGTTTCTAATACCCAAAAAATCAAATTTCAAAAGTCCGGCATCTTCGACACTGTACATATCATATTGGGTAATTATTTTTCCACCCTTAGGGTCAAATTGAGTAGGTACATATTCATAAAGAGGTTTTGGAGCGATGACGACCCCGGCGGCATGTACTGAAATGTGTCGTACACATCCTTCCAATTTTTTTGCTAGGTCTATAATTTTTTTAGTATCTTTTTCATCTTTATATGCTCCTTTTAATTCTGGAACCATTTCCATCGCGTGGTCTATGGTCATTGGCATTCCCTGAGAACCCATTGGGATCATTTTTGAAATTCTGTCACCAATACTGTATGGGTAGCCTAATGCTCGAGCGACATCACGCACGGCACCTCTGGCCATCATCGTACCAAATGTACCTATTTGTGCCACTTTATCCTCGCCATATTTCTTTTTCGCATATTCGATCATTTCGTCTCGTCTATTGTCGGCGTAGTCCATATCTATATCAGGAGGAGAAGGACGAAATGGGTTTAAAAATCTTTCAAAGGGAAGTTTGTATTCTATGGGGTTTACATTAGTAATACCAAGAAGATAGGTAACCATAGATCCGGCGACAGAACCTCGAATAGTCGTCAAAATACCATTATCTTTTGCATAATCTAATAAATCATCAACTACTAGAAAATATGGTGAATATCCTTTTTTAAAAATAATTTTTAATTCATATTCTACTCTTTCAATAATTTCTGGTGTTTGTTTTATTCCTATATTTTCAAAACCAGCATAAGTAAGCTCGCGTAATTTTTCGTCATATGTCATACCTGCCTCAATTTTAAAATCTGGGAAAACCCAACTCCCGAGCTCGAGTTCAAGATCACACATATCGGCTATTTTTTGAGTATTTGTCACAGCTTCAGGAATATCTTTAAAGATTTTTAAGGCTTCCTTTGTATCTATCAATGAAAAATCATCATCTGAAAATTCAAATTTTGATGTTTCTTTATTGTCTCCTTGTGTATTTATTTGAAGCAATGTATGGTGTGCCTCATGGTCTTCACTACATGGATAATGAGAGTCCTGTGTAGCAACGACAGGGATGTTGTGTTTCTTTGCGAGTTTCACCAATGTGTCACGCACATGTTTGTCATTTTCTACAGATGGGTGACATTGTATTTCTATAAAATAATTTTCCTTACCAAATATTTTTTGATATTCAGAAATAATTTTTTCTGCTTTTATCATATCATTACGAGCGATACTTTGAGACAATTCTCCTCCAAGACAACCCGAGAGAGCAATGACGCCTTCGTGATATTGCTCTAAAATTTCTTTATCCATTCTTGGTTTGTAATAATATCCTTCTAGATTTGAAATAGTGACGAGTCTGATGAGATTTTTGTACCCTTGTAAATTTTTTGCTAGAAGAGTGAGGTGATAATAACGTTTGCCGCCATCTGATTCTGTCGTTCTGTCTTTTCGAGAACCTGCTGTCATATATGCCTCGACTCCAATGATGGGTTTGATGCCTTCTTTTTTTGCTAATTTATAAAATTCTATAGCGCCATACATATTGCCATGGTCAGTGACAGCTATAGCGGGCATGTTGTTTTTTTTAGCGAGGGCGACTAAATCTTTAAGCTTAGAAAGCCCATCCAAGAGAGAATAATGGCTGTGTGTATGTAGGTGTATGAAGCTTGTTTCTGATTTTTCCATTTTTAACATAATAGCATAAAATTAGATTATTAAAATAAAAGAGCAAAAGATAAATTTTTGTCGGTACGGATTTTTTGAAGCTTAAAAAATCCTGAAATTCTCGGCTCGACAGCCTCGAAACCCCTTAAAAACTTATCTTTTGCTCTTTTATTTTGTATGTTATAATATTCTTATGAAGAAAATTAAAGTAGCCATTAATGGCTTTGGGAGAATAGGTAGAGCATTTTTAAAAATAGCTTGGGACAGACCAGAGATTGAAATAGTTGCAGTAAATGATTTAGGTTCGATAGAAAGTCTCGCTTATTTACTTCGTCATGATACCGTTTACAGAAATTGGAATCACAAGGTAGAAATTTCTGGTACTGATTTATTAATAGATGGAAAAGTTATTAAATTTATTTCAGAAAAAGATACTACAAAACTCCCATGGAAAGAATTAGGCATCGATGTAGTTGTAGAATCAACAGGATTATTTACTTCTTATGACAAGGCTGAATTTCATATCAAACAAGGCGCAAAGAAAGTTGTCATTTCTGCTCCATCTAAGGGAGCAGAAGGAAATGTAAAAGGGGAAACCATATTGCTTGGAATCAATGAAGATAAATTTGGTACTTGTGATATTACTTCCAATGCTTCTTGTACGACAAACGCTGCCTCACCACTTATTTCGATATTACACGAAGCTTTAGGTATAGAAAAAGCAATTTTAAATACTGTTCATGGGTATACAGCTTCTCAAGCACTTGTCGATGGTCCAAGTAGAAAAGATTTAAGAGAAGGACGTGCAGCAGCACAGAATATTGTACCGAGTTCTACTGGGGCAGCCATAGCTGTGACAGAAGCATTTCCAGAATTAAAAGGTTTATTTGATGGTATTTCTATTCGTGTGCCTGTGCCTGCTGGATCAATCGTAGATATCACTTTTATTTCTAAGAAAAATACAACTAAAGAAGAGGTGAATAGTATTTTAGAAAAAGCTTCGAAAGATAAAAAATGGGAAAAGATTTTTTCTGTCACTAAAGAGCCGTTAGTTTCTTCAGATATTTTAGGGGAATCACATGCGTGTATCGCAGACCTTGAAATGACTCGCGTCGTAGGGGGAAATCTCGTAAAAGTTCTCGGCTGGTACGATAACGAAATGGGGTATACGTATACCCTAGTTGATCATGTAATTAAAACAGGGGGAACGATTAAATAAAAATTAATATGGAAGAAAATAGAAAATTTAATAATACTTCGGTTGAATCTTCTAAAAAAAGTTTAATGTCCAGACGTCATTTTTTAAAGTTAGGTATTTTTGCTGGTGCTGGTGCTGTTTTGGGTTATCCTAAAATCAAGAATGAAATTTTAAACATACTTGATGAGAATGGTTTGAAAGAAAATATAAAAAGTTTAAAAAATTTTTTATATTCTAATTACAATTTAAATGCTGAACTGGATATTAGCAAAATTCCATCCATTGGTCATTCGATTAAAAGCGAAAGTACATCTTTAGCCGAACAATCTGAATTTCTTATTTGGATTTGTAAGGAAATAACTAAGTATCCGTTAGATTTTATCAAAAATTCGGGTTTAAAATCAATTTATTGTACTAAGGCTTTGGAACTTGATGGAACTATCGTCACAAGTTTTGCGTATGGAAATATTTTTTTTATATCTATTGGTCTATATGGGATTCTTGATAATTTGTATGCTAGTCATTCAGGTGTTACAGAAGATTTTCATCATGAATTATTTCATGTTGCAGACAGAATAAATAATGTTGAATGGGCTAAATTAAACGAAAAGGGTGATAAAGTCTATATGAGAACTTGGCAACATAATTTGTCTTGGGATGAGCTATATAAAGAATTAACCACAAGTCGACCAGAAGGATTTGCTGACAGATATGGCTTGAAAAATGAAGGGGAAGATAAAGCTACAATAGCTATGATGTTAATGACCGATCCGGTAAGAGCTTTTTCTTTAGCTGAAACTGATCTTGTTTTTTCTAAAAAGTTGGAAATTTGTAAAAAGTTATTTAAGGAATTAAGTGATGGCAAAATGGATGAAGTTTTTTGGAAAGATCTTAGTTTAGGTAATGTAGGTAAAGATTATTGGCAAAATAAAAAATAATTAATTTCTGTACATCAGGAATGGTTTGATATTAATCGATTTCCCCTTTGAATACAAATTCGGCTGGGCCGCGGAGAATTATTTCATTTTTTTCATTTTCTGATAGGTAAAGTTTTCCGCCTGGAAATTCTAAGGTTATTTCTTTATTTTCAGCTAGGCCTTGCCTAGATAATATTGCATACACAGCACAAGCACCCGTACCACAGGCAAGTGTCGCACCACAACCACGCTCCCAGACTTTTACTTTAAAATAATCATCTGCCACCTTTTCCACAAATTCAGTATTTATTTTATTTGGAAAATGTGAGTCGTTTTCTATTTTAGGACCGATTTGTGATAAATCTATTTTAGAAATATCTTTTACAATACCAACAGCATGAGGATTACCCATGGAAACAAATTGAAATAAAATATTTTCTATAGTTGTTGGTTTACTAGGGAAGTCAGCATGAGAAAAAATCGGGGCTCCCATGTTTACCGAAAAACTTTTATCATTATTACAAATTATTTTTTTTATCCCAGCTCTGGTATCTATCGATAATTCTTTTTTATTTGATTTTGTTTGTTCTAAAAAAAATTTTGCTAAGCATCTTACTCCGTTACCACACATTTCAGCCAAAGTGCCGTCACTATTGTAATAATTCATAAAACAATCTGCCTTTAGGGAATTCTCAAGAAGTATTATGCCGTCGGCTCCAATCCCAAAACGTCGATAACAGAGTAGCCTTATGTTATCTGTATTTTTTTCATCAAAAGCCTTATCCCGATTGTCTATCATTATAAAGTCATTTCCAGCTCCGTGGTATTTATAAAATTTTATCATGGTATTATATAGATTACTATATAACAATGGCGCTCGGACATCAAACAAATAAACTATTTGCTTGTGCTCCTCGCTTATTGTTATAATAATACTATGAAAATTTTTATTGGTACAGATCACGCAGGGTATGTATTAAAAGAAAAACTTGTCTCTTTTTTAAAAGCTCAAGGTCATGAAGTGATAGATGAAGGTGCTTATGTTTATGATGAGGATGATGATTACCCCGATTTTGTTTCCAAAGTCGCCCGTGAAGTTTCGAAGGATCCAAACTCAAATAGAGTGAGGGGTATTATTTTGGGTGGTACAGGACAAGGGGAAGCTATCGTGGCAAACAGATTCCCTCATGTTAGAGCCATAGTTTATTATGGCAGAGCAAAGGCTGTAGTAGAAAACGAATCAGGAATTCTTGCTAGATCTAGAAATCACAATGATGCTAACATTCTTTCTCTTGGTGCTAGATATTTTACAGAAGAAGATATGGTAGAGATAGTTAATTATTGGCTTAATGCTCCTTTCAGTGAAGGCGAGAGGCATATTCGTCGTTTAGGAAAAATAGATGCAATAAAAGTTGATTAAGACCATGATTGAAATAATTCCAGTAATTTTACCGAAAAATTATGAAGATTTAAAAAACAAAATCGCACTAGTGCGAGGAATTGTTCCTATTGTGCAAGTGGATATTTGTGATGGTATTTTTGTATCGAGTGTTACATGGCCATTTTTGTCTGCTGGAGGAAAATTTAATGCAGAGAAAGCTGACCTTGATGAACATTTTAATAAAATTTTGAATGAAGAAGAAGGAATGCCTTTTTGGGAAGATATTGATTTTGAACTTGACCTATTGGTGAAAGATGCAGTAGAGAATTTTGATATTTATACTAAATTAGGACCAAAAAGAATTATTTTCCATATTGAGGCAGTTGGTGATCTTGAAGATTTTAGGTATTTCTTAGAAGGGATAGATATGTATACTAGAGATAGTATAGAGATAGGTATTGCCATAAATCCTTCTACCCCTATAGAGCAGGCCTTCTCCTTAATTTCATGTGTAGATTTTGTTCAATTTATGGGGAACGATAAGATCGGGTATCAAGGAGTGACTTTAGATGAAAAAATTTACAAAAAGATTAAAGATTTTAGAGAAAAATATTTCGATATCCCCATTGCTGTCGATATCGGGGTGAATAAAAAGACAGCTCCACTTTTGATAAAAGCAGGAGTCACAAAGCTCATCATGGGTTCGGCGATCTTTAATACAGATGATGTTGTCGGAACGATAGAAGAATTTAAGAATTTAGAATAAAACATATGATTAAATTGATCATGTTTGATTTTGATGGAGTCATAGATAACAATTATGATTTGCATTTTGGTTTAAGTGAAAAGAAATTTACAGATATTACAAGAGAAGAACACAGGAAATTGTTTGAAGGCAACATTCATATTGAGAGAGAAAAATTGAAACACAGAGATACCGGTTTTGATTTTTTGAAACATCTAAGTGATACAAGAAAAGACAGAAAAATAGAAAAAAATATAGAAAAAACTTTAAAAATATTAGCTCAAGATTATAATTTAGGGATAGTTTCTTCTTGTCATGAATATGGAATAAAAGAATATCTTCAAAATAATAAAATAGAAAACTTATTTTCTTTTCTTTATGGGCTTGAGACGCATAAATTAAAAACCCATAAATTTAAAAAAGTTTTAGGGGAATTTAATCTGAAAGAAGAAGAATGTATTTTTATAACAGATACATTGGGAGACATACTCGAGGCCAATGAAGCTGGGATAGATACTGTGGCTGTTGATTTCGGTTATCACGAAAGAGAGAGGCTAAAAAAGGGCAATCCTAAGAAAATAATTTCAGATTTTAAGGAGTTGATTGAAGTTCTAAAAAATATTGAGAATTTATAGGTTTTTGTGATTGACTGAAGAAATTTATGTAGGTATACTTAAAGATATAAATGAACTTCTTGGGTAGAAAAAAAGAGGGTAGGAAGCTGTCTGGGAATATTTTATTTTTCTTGATTTTTTTTGTTTTTATTTTTGGGTTAGTGTTTTTCTCTGTTGTAGAGGCAGATTTTACAAGTACTAATTTTAAGCTCGAAAATCCAATTAATATAATTAGCGGAGAACAATCAACATCACCGAGTTTTAAATATCTATCTACTACTTCTCAGTTAGTGCAAGGCCAGAGTACTAGTACTAATTTTACTCAAAACGCAGGTTTTTTATATTTTCCAATAGCTACCTCACCTGTCTTATCTGCAACAGCCGGAGATGCACAGGTAGTTTTAAATTGGACTTCTGCTATAGGAATTTTAGCTAACATAACAAGTTATGAAGTGGGAATAAGTACTAGCTCGGGTGGAACATATACGTATACTTCAGTTGGAAATGTTCTGACTGATACGAAAACATCTCTTACAAACGGGACTCCATATTATTTTAAAATTCGTTCTTTTACTGCAGGACTTTTGTTAAGTGAATCTGCTATTGTGAGTGCGACACCTGTAGCTACAATTATTCCTCCTCCAGGTGGCGGAGGCGGTGGAGGTGGAGGTGGAGTCCCACCACCAGCTCAAACGGGAGTAATTTTTTCTGGTAGAGCGTATCCATTAAGTAAAGTTAGTTTTCTAAAAGATGGACAACTAGCGCTTTCAACTATTGCTGGTCCGGATAGTAATTTTACTGGAAGTTTGACTAATCTTTCAGCAGGTAATTATAACTTTTCTGTATATGGTGAAGATAAAAATGGTTTACGTTCAACTCCATTTAGTTTCCAGGTATTTGTGACATCAGGAGCGACTACAAACATTAGTGGGATATTTATTGCTCCGACGATTGCTGTAGATAAAAGTGAAGTAAAAAAAGGAGATAATATAGCTATCTTTGGACAAAGCGCTCCTTCATCAGAAATTGTCATCAGTATAAATTCTGCACAAGAATTTTTTAATAGTGCAGCTAGTGATAATAATGGTATATACTTACACAATTTTGATACATCTGTTCTCGAGCTTGGTAATCACTCCACAAAATCTAAAGCTTTAAAAAATGGTGAGATCAGTTCTTTTAGTAATATAGTAGGTTTTATTGTTGGAACAAAAAATATACTTGCAAAAGCACCAGAAAAAAGTGATAAATGTGATTTGAATGAAGATGGGCGTTGTAATCTTGTAGATTTTTCTATTGCAGCATTTTGGTATAAAAAACCTCTAAGTGAAGAATTCAAATTGAGAGAAAAGAAACATTTAAATGGAGACGGGAAAGTCGATTTGGTTGATTTTAGTATAATGGCCTTTTATTGGACAGGGTAATATTATAAAAATTATTATGAAAAAATTTAGTCTAGTTTTATTTTTAATATTTTTTTTACCATTAGTATCTTTTGCTGCTAATATTTCTTTTGATTCAAATAAAGATACCTTTTCTCAAGGTGAAGAATTTTTAGTGCAAGTTTTGTTAGACACAAAAGATGTGTCAGTGAATGCAGTAGAAGGAACTATCACATTTTCAGCTGAATTTTTAGAACTAAAAGAGGTCAGAGATGGAAATTCGACTATTAATTTTTGGATAGAAAAACCTAATAATAAAAATGGAAATATTTCTTTTTCTGGTATCACCACTGGTGGTTTTTCGGGGAGTAAAATGTTTTTATTTGGAATGGTATTCAAAACGAAAAAAGATGGAAACAGTCAAATGAATTTTAATAATGTAAGAATTTTAGAGAATGATGGTATAGGTACAAAAATATCTACAAAAGAAATTCCTTTTAATTTTTCTATATCAAAAGATTTAAGTGGAAATAAAGTGGAAGATCTAACCCTAAATGATAATGAAATGCCAGAAGATTTCACGCCATTCATAGGGAATGATTCTACTTTGTTTGGTGGGAAATATTTTATTGTATTTAGTACTGTAGATAAAAGATCTGGCATAGACCATTATGAGGTACGAGAAAGTCCTTGGTATTTATTTGGATTTTTTGGAGGAAAATATGTAGTTACAGACAGCCCATATCTTTTGAGAGATCAAACACTTAAGGATACAATATATGTTAAAGCAATAGACAAAGCTAATAATGAGAGAATAGTAAAGATCGGAGCTCAAAACAGGCTAGCTCTATTGGAACAATGTTTAATTGTTGGTATACTTCTAAGCATATGTATTTTCTTATTCAAAAAATATGGACCAAATTTATTACGCTAAGAAAAAAATAATCAAAAAGCTTTTAATCTTAGCAATATTTTTGGGAATATTTGTTTTTTCCCCGTTTTTTGCAGAAGCTGCGACTCTATCTTTGAGTCCTTCGACTGGTATTTTTGAAACGGGTGAAAGAGTGGCTGTCAAAGTATTGGTGACATCAAACAATGTTCCTTTTAATGCAGTTTCGGGGATACTTTCTTTTCCATCTATTTTTTCTGTAGAATCTGTTTCGAAAACAAATTCAGCTCTTAACTTTTGGGTGACAGAGCCGACTATCAGTGGAGGGTCAGTAAAATTTGAAGGTATCGCTTTAGGTGGTTTTACTGGTTCTACAGGTAATGTCGTTACAATAAATCTTCGTGCGACAAAAGTAGGTGAAGGACAGGTATCTTTTAAATCTGGACAAATACTAGCTAACGATGGAGACGGTACAGATATTACAGGTAATCTAATAGGTGCAAATTATTCTATAAAAGAAGCGACACAAAAAGCTCCACAGCCTAAACCAGAACCTATACCAACGCCTGAACCAGAACCAGTAGCCCCAGAAATAATCCAACCAGCTCCTTCTCTTAAAGCTCCAGAGATTATGCTTGGTGCTAAATATGGTTCACCAGCTATCATCGGAACATCTGAATATCCTGAAGCTCAAGTTTTAATGACATTCATTGCTGAGGATGGAGTAAAAGTATTCATACTAGGTGATGCAGATGTAGAAGGTAGCTTTAATATGCTGGTTCCAAATTCGTTGAAACATGGTTTATATACTGTGACAGCTGTGATGATAAAGACAGATAAGACAAATAGTCAAACTTCAAATGAAATAGTTATAAAAGTTGGTAATATTTTTTCTGATATTGGCTATGAGATATATTGGCTCATTTTGATCCTTATCCTTTTGATTTTGTATCTCGTAGCACGTATTATTTTCCATTTTAAAGACAAAAGTATAAATAAAAACTTAAAGAAAGAATTACATGAAGCTGAAGATATAATTCATAAGTCTTTTGATATTCTTCGTGAGGATGAGGTAGAGCATAAGAGTGTATCTGAGATAAAGAAAGATATTAATGAAGCGGAAAAAATAATAACTAAGGAAATTAAAGATATTGAATAGAGATAAATTTAGTTTCTTTTTTGTCTTTATTTTGTTAACATAAATTTATGCTAAGTATTGGAATCGTGGGGTTGCCTAATGTCGGGAAATCGACGCTTTTTAATGCGCTTACAAAGAAAAGCGTGCCAGCGGAGAATTATCCTTTTTGTACTATAGATCCATCTGTGGGCATTGTTCCTGTGCCAGATGAAAGAGTACAGAAACTATCTGAATTTTCTAAATCTAAAAAAACTATCCCCGCAGTGATCGAGTTTGTGGATATCGCAGGGCTTGTGGCTGGAGCTTCCAAGGGTGAAGGTTTGGGAAATAAATTTTTAACAAATATTCGTGAGGTAGATGCTATAGCACATGTCGTGCGTGTTTTTCAGGATAATTCTGTGATTCACGTTGCTAATAAAGTTGACCCAATGCAAGATGTAGGAGTTATTAATTTAGAATTAGCTTTGGCTGACTTTGAAACAGTACAAAAAAGAATTTCTAGTATTCAAAAAGATGTCAAAAAAAATGATAAAGATGCGCTAAGTGAAGAAATTGTTTTAAAAAAAGTAGAGAAAGTGTTGGAAGAAGGGAAAATGGCGACTGACGCAAAATTGAGCGAAGATGAAAAGTTTAAAATAAAATCATTAAATTTGCTTACATTAAAACCAATGCTTTATGTTTTGAATACTTCAGAAGCGAGTGAGAACGTTGATATAAAATTATCCGGGATGTCTGTAAAAGTCGATCCAGTTTTTGGACAAGGTTTTGATGAATTAATTAAGAAAAGTTATGAACTTTTAGGTCTTGAGACGTTTTTAACAACAGGAGAAGACGAGACACGTGCTTGGACTATAAAGATAGGATCTACTGCACCTCTCGCAGGGATGGCCATTCATACAGATTTTAAAGAGAAATTTATTCGTGCAGAGGTGATAAGATGGGATAAATTATTAGAAGCTGGTTCACATTCTAAGGCTAAAGAAAAGGGATGGGTGAGAACAGAGGGTAAAGACTATATTGTTCAGGATGGAGATGTTATAGAATTCTTGATTTAAAAAATAAAATGAAAAATGAAATTAAAATTTTTTGTGTAAAAGATTGGAAAGACTATGAGCTTTTAGATACTGGTGAAGGGGAAAAATTGGAAAGATTTGGTCCGTATACTTTTGTGCGTCCATATGAGGATGCTGTTTGGCTGAAAACTTTAGAAAACAAAGAATGGGCGAAAGCTGATGGTAAATTTTGGAGTTCAAAAGTTGGTGCAAAGCCTGGATGGAAGATGAATAATAAAATTGAGAAGAAATGGGAGATGGAATATAAAGGGGTTAAATTTTTTGCTTCTCCTACATCTTTTAGACATTTAAGTTTCTTTCCTGAACAGGCGTATCATTGGGATTCTATATATGAAAAGATTACTTCACAGAATGAGACTTTTTCTCGGGTCCTCGAGGCAGAGCCCCAGACCAGCTCAAAAAAGTCTCATTCTGTTTCGTTAGATTTAAAAAAAATAAAATTTCTGAATCTTTTTGGTTACACTGGGGTCGCTAGTTTGTTTGCTTTGAAGGCTGGGGCAGAAGTGACGCATGTCGATGCTTCAAAATCTTCTATTGAACAGGCAAAAGAAAATCAGAAAATAAATATTGAATTGGCTGAAGCGCCTATGCGGGCTATTTGTGATGATGTACTTAAGTTTTTAGAAAGGGAAGTAAAGAGAGGAAATAAATATGATGCTGTTGTTATGGATCCACCTAAATTTGGTCGCGGGCCTAAAGGAGAAATTTGGGAAATTGAAAAAGATTTACCGAAACTTCTTTCGTTGGTTCGTAAAATTTTGAGTGATAAACCACTTTTTGTTATTTTGAATTCTTATGCCATAGATTCATCCTCGCTTTCTTTAGGTTATGCCCTAGAGGATGCCATGAAGGTTTTAGATGGCGAAGTTTCTGTTGGTGAGCTTTGCCTCTTAGAAAAATCTAATAATAGAACTATTTCTCTTTCAAATACTGCTATTTGGTGCTAAAATAAAAGACTATGGAAACAAAACCAAAGGTTTTAAAGTGGGCGCTTATTATAGGTATTGTAGTGGTGTTAAATTTATTTTTTAATTATACTATTTCTCTTTTTTATAAAGAGCCAGATTATAATACTTTTTTCCCACAGCAACAAGTCGTGGAGCCGATAACTAATAAAGATGCATGTCTCAAAGTCGGTGGGCAGTGGATTGAAAGCCCTGTATATAAAGATGGGAAGACTGTTCCAGTTCCAGCAGGTTCTCCACAAGTGATGAGTTATTGTAATCCTGATTTTACCAAACAGCAGGAATTTAGTGATGCGCAAAAGGTTTACCAAAGAAACATTTTTATAATACTTGTCGTACTTGGTGTCCTATCTCTCGTTTTAGGTGTGTTTCTTGCCAATGAAATTATTACCTTAGGTCTTTCATGGGGTGGAGTTCTTTCACTTGTCATTGCTTCAATGCGATATTGGTCAACTGCAGACAATCTTATAAAAGTTCTGATATTAGGATTTGCATTAGCTGCACTTGTTTGGTTGGCTGTCAGAAAGTTTGGGAAAAATATTAGTTCTGATGAAAAATTACAACCATAAAACAATTGAATTAAAAATCCAGAGGGAATGGGAAAAGAAAAAAATTTATTCTGTCTCTGAAAAATCTAAAAAACTAAAATTTTATGGTTTGGTTGAATTTCCATATCCTTCAGGAGAGGGTTTGCATATTGGGCACCCTCGTTCGTACACAGCAATGGATATTATTGCACGTAAACGAAGAATGGAAGGGATGAATGTTTTGTATTCAATCGGCTGGGATGCTTTTGGATTGCCTACAGAAAATTATGCTATTAAGACTGGAATTCAGCCGGCGATTGTTACAAAGAAAAATACAGATACATTTCGCAAACAATTAAAAAGTTTGGGATTTTCATTTGATTGGTCTAGGGAAATAAATACAACTGATCCGAAATATTATAAATGGACACAGTGGATTTTCTTACAGTTTTTCAAAAAGGGCTTAGCATATAAAGCAAAATCTTACATAAATTGGTGTCCGAAAGATAAAATAGGATTAGCTAATGAAGAGGCTGTGGGTGGTATTTGTGATCGTTGTGGAAGTGCTACAGAAAAGCGTGAAAAAGAACAGTGGATGCTTGCTATCACAAAGTATGCAGATAGACTCGATAAAGATTTAGATTTAGTTGATTATCCTGAGCGAGTAAAAATACAACAAAAAAATTGGATAGGGAAAAGTGAAGGAAGTGAGATTTTATTTAAAATTCCTCTTAGCTCTTTTTTTGTAAAAGTATTTACTACTAGGCCTGATACACTTTTTGGTGTTACGTATGTTGTGCTTGCGCCAGAGCATCAATTAGTTGCAAAACTTTTTGATCAAATCGAAAATAAAAAGGAAGTTCAAAAATTTATTGAGGATACTAAAAAGAAAACTGAGTTAGAAAGGACAGCAGAGAACAAAAATAAAACGGGGATTGAATTAAAAGGTATTAAAGCTTTAAATCCTGCAAATAATGAAGAGGTGCCTGTCTGGATAGCTGATTATGTATTAGCAGATTATGGTACAGGGGCGGTAATGGCTGTACCACAACATGACGCACGAGATAGAGAATTTGCAGAAAAATATAATTTACCGATAATAGATAAGCCTTTAGTTGATGCAAAAGAAATTACTAAAAAAGTCGGTGGGAAAATTGTTACAAAATTTAAATTACGAGATTGGGTGTTTTCAAGGCAGAGGTATTGGGGTGAGCCGATACCGATAATAAATTGCGAAAAATGTGGCTCTGTGCCAGTGCCAGAAAAAGATTTACCTGTGAAATTACCAGAAGTGAAAAGTTATAAGCCAACGAATAATGGAGAGTCTCCACTTGCTAGTATTTTAAAATGGGTGAATGTAAAATGTCCTAAATGTAAAGGTAAAGCAAAGAGGGAAACAGACACCATGCCTAATTGGGCAGGAAGCTCTTGGTATTATTTAAGATATACTGATCCTAAAAATAATAAGGTTTTTGCAGACCCTAAAAAAATGAAATATTGGCTTGGGAACAAATCGGGGCAGGGCGGTGTAGATTGGTATAACGGAGGAATGGAACACACTACTCTTCATTTATTGTATTCTCGTTTTTGGCATAAATTTTTGTATGATTTAAAACTTGTGCCGACTATTGAGCCGTATCAAAAAAGGACTTCACATGGGATGATTTTGGGTGAAGGGGGAGTAAAAATGTCTAAATCTTTAGGCAATGTGGTAAATCCAGATGATATTGTGAAAACTTACGGTGCGGATACTTTACGAGTATATGAAATGTTTATTGGGCCTTTTGAAGAATCTGTAGCTTGGAGTACAGAAAGTATTATCGGTTCGAGAAGGTTTATAGAAAAAGTTTGGAGGTTGAGAAATAAAGCGGAAGAGAGTCCAAAGAATTTTTCAGGTCCTCGAGATAAATCCCAGACCATTCAAAATCCTTCGGCCTCTCTCCCGCTTCAAAAACTTTTACATAAAACTATTAAAAAAGTGGGAGAAGATATAGAAAATATGCGTTTTAATACTGCTATTTCTGCAATGATGATACTTGCAACAGAGATGGAGAAAGTAGAAACTGTTGATGTAGAGGATTTTAAAAAGTTTTTACAAATTTTAGCTCCATTTGCTCCACATATTGTTGAAGAAATTTGGCAAAATTTAAGAGAAAAAAAATCTATTAGTTTTTCAGAATGGCCTAAATATGATGAAAATCTAATAAAAGATAAAGAAATAAAAATAGCCGTGCAAGTAAATGGTAAATTTAGAACTGAGATTCTAATAGAGGTAGATGAGAAAGAAGAAATTGTAAAAAATAAAGCTTTGAAAAATGAAATAGTTTTGAAATATATGATGGGTGGATCTCCTAAAAAGGTGATTTATGTAAAAAATAGACTTATCAACATATTAACCTAGCTAATATATTGTTAAATATATTAGGTTTGTAGTATGATATGGGTATCAATAAAGTCGTTGAAACTTTTATTAGTATTTTAATGTTAGTATAAAAAATATGTTATCAAATATTTTAGATAGAATCTCTTTTTGGTCACTTTTTGTGGTCGTTGTCCTGTTGCCAGTTTTTTTCTTACCATTTACTCAGATCCCCGTCGAGACATCGAAGGGTCTTATTTTAGTTATAGGTTTGGCAGTGTCTGTCATTTTCTGGATAGCTGCTAGATTTTCAGATGGAAGGGTAGTTATCCCGAAGTCTCGCCTTTTACTTGCTGGGGTTGCTGTTTTATTAGTTACGCTTATTTCTGCTTTATTTTCTTCTACTTCGCAATTGTCTCTTTTTGGTATAATGCTTGATCTTGGGACTTTCTATTTCATATTGGCAGCCTTTCTTTTAATGTTCTTTGCATCTATGATCTTGAAAGATACCAAAGATGCCAAGAAAGTTTTCTGGGGAGTGATAATTTCTTCAGCAGTTTTATTTGTATTTCAGATTTTTCACTTGTTTTTCCCTCAGTTTTTGTCTCTAGGAGTTTTAGGAAGTAAGACGGAGACCATCTTGGGTTCTTGGAATGCGTTTGGTTTGTTTGCTGGTTTCTCGGCTGTCATGTCTCTTTTTATTGTTGAATTTTTTTCAATTTCAAAAAATATTAAATGGTTCTTGGGTGTTTTGATTGCAATTTCTGTCCTATTGTCTGCTGCAGTCAACTTCCCACTAGTTTGGGAGCTTCTCGGAGTTTTTGCTTTGATTATCTTTGTTTATAAGATTTCATATTCATTTGGTGAGAAACAAGAAGAAGGAAAGAAAAGAAATTTCCCAGCTTTTTCGTTTGCAGTTGTTATGATTTCCTTATTGTTCTTTATATCAGGTCAATTTATAGGAGGACTTTTACCAAATGCTCTTAATTTATCAAACATTGAGATCAGGCCTTCTTTTAGTGCCACTATGTCAGTGACGAAAGATGCGATTATGAAAAATCCAGTTTTGGGAGTAGGTCCAAATAAATTTTCTGAAGTATGGGCAATGTATAAACCAGCTGTTATTAATTCTACTCAATTTTGGGATTCATCTTTTAATTTTGGTTCTGGCTTGTTGCCGACTTTTGCTTCTACGACTGGTATTTTAGGTATATTAGCTTGGTTAGCATTCTTTGTTTTATTTATACTTGCAGGTGTCAAATCTCTTTTTTCTAGTATTAAGAATAATATGAGTTGGGAGGTGGTAGCATTCTTCGTAGCTTCATTATACTTGTTTGTTTCCTCTTTCTTTTATTCTACTGGATCAGTTTTGTTTTTATTGGCTTTTGCTTTCTTGGGAGCATTTATAGGGATATCTTCAAATAATTCTAACAAAGAAATTTCATTTTCATTTTTAGATGATCCTAGGAAAAGTTTTTTCTCGATATTATTTCTTGTGGTGTTGATGATCGTTTCTGCGGCTGCTGGATTTAAATATGTAGAGAGATTAGCTTCCGTATCATATTTAGGGGAGACACTTTCCACTTCGACAATTTCTGTCGCGGAAGATTCAATCACTAAAGCTATTTCTCTTAACCAAAATGATTTGTATTTGCGTACTTATGCTCAAGTTTATATTGCAAAAATTAATTCTTTAGTTGCTAAGGGTTCTTCTTTGACTGATGAAGAAAAAGCTAGTTTACAGACAAGTTTTGATCAAGCATTAAACGGTGCAAATCTAGCGATAGTTTATGATAAGACAAATTATTTAAATTATATTTCTTTAGGATCTGTATATAATACAGTCGGTGGACTCGGCGTGCAGGATGCTTACACAAAAGCTGTCGAAGCATATAAAACAGCTTCGATTCTTAATCCATTGAATCCGGGAATAAAACTTACAATAGCACGTATATTATTTACAGATGGAAAAATAAAAGAAGCTAGAGATTTTGCAAAAGAAGCTCTCTCCTTAAAACCCGATTATTTGGAAGCATTGATTACTATGTCTCAAATAGAAAAGAAAGATGGTAATAATACGATCGCTATTACTTATGCTGAGACAGCACTCTCTCTTGCCCCTACTAATAAGGATTTGATTCAATATGTTGCTTCATTAAAAAAGGGAGATACTACAGTTACACCACCAGCTACAAGTAATAATAAAAAAACACAATAATAATTAATAAAAATGCAGAGGATCTTGAAAATTTTCAGTAAGGAATATGGAAATATAAATCAAGCTGCTCTTCTTTTAGGCTGTTTTACTCTTCTTTCTCAAGTATTGGCACTTTTTCGTGATAGAAGTATTGCACATTTTATAGGTCCTGGATCTGAACTAGATGCCTATTATGCGGCTTTTAGAGTTCCAGATCTTATCTTTATCTCTATTGCTTCTCTTGCTTCTATCACTGTACTTATCCCATTCATAGTATCAAAAATGGATGGTGAAAAAGTTACTGGGGAGGCTCGTAAATTATTAAATGATGTTTTTACAGTTTTTTTAGTAGCTATGGTATTTGTTTCTTTTTTAGCTTTTATCTTGATGCCTTATTTGACATCTTTTATCGCTCCAGGTTTTACACCAGTAATGCAAGCTAAGGTAGTTTTACTTTCACGGATAATGTTGCTCTCTCCGATACTGATGGGGCTTTCAAATCTCTTTGGTACCGTCACTCAACTTTTTCGAAAGTTTTTTATTTATTCTTTGAGTCCAATATTTTATAATTTGGGTATTATCATTGGTGTAGTTTTTCTGTACCCAATTTTTGGAATTGTTGGAATGGTTTTAGGTGTGGTATTAGGTGCATTAATGCATTTTCTAATTCAAGTGTTTGCTTCTTTTGGATGTGGTTTTACTTTGAGATTGTCTTTAGGTTATGGTGCAAGTGCTATTAATTTCAAGGAAATAAAATGTATAGCTTTTACGTCACTTCCTAGAACACTTGGTCTTTCTTTTAACAATATCGCTCTAATTTCAATAATTGCTTTTGCTTCTTATTTGGCAAGTGGTTCAATTTCAATTTTTAATCTCTCATTCAATCTACAATCTGTACCACTTAACATAATTGGAGTATCTTATGCTGTCGCCGCTTTCCCAACCTTAGTAAAATCTTTTGGATATGAGAAAAAAGAAGAATTTAGAAATCACTTAAAATCTACAGCTAGACAGATAGTATTTTGGTCTCTTCCGGTGATATTTCTTTTTATTGTGATTAGAGCACAGATCGTCCGTGTGGTATTAGGTTCTGGATCTTTTTCTTGGGAAAATACTCGTCTTGTTGCAGCATCTTTGGCTGTTTTTTCTATTTCGATTCTTGCTCAAGGTATGACTGCTCTTTTATCTAGAGCTTATTATGCAGCGGGAGATACAAAACAACCCCTAACAGTAAATCTATCTTGTTCTATTTTGATTATAATTTTATCTTTTGTATTTTTGCATATTTTTGAAAACATTCCGATGTTTCGTTATTTTATTGAATCATTATTGAAAGTCACAGATATTCCTGGGACAGAAGTGTTAATGTTGCCACTTGCATATTCTACAGGCACTATCATTAATGCGATTTTACATTGGTATTTTGTTAGAAGAGATTTTATGGAGCATGAGTCATTTATTACTAAAACTTTTTTTCAAAGTCTAGGTGCTTCATTCTCGCTTGGAGTAGTGGCTTATATAAGTTTAAATATTCTCTCTCCGATTTTTGGTACTACCACAGGCTGGGGAGTATTTTTGCAGGGATTTATTTCTGGAATTTTAGGTATTTGTGCTGGCTTTTTGGTATTGTATCTTTTAAAAAATGAGGAGCTTAAAGATCTTGTAAAAGTTCTTAAAACTAAATTTTGGCGTACAAAAGTTCTCATTTCTCCTCAAGAAGAACTCTAATTTTGGAATCAAAAGCTTTTCTGCTAATATGAATTTATGGATTTAAAACACCCCGGTACTAGAGCAAAGCTTCAGTACGGGGCAGGCATTAGAAATTTATGAAATTAGGAAATATTAGAAACTTCAGCATAATAGCTCATATTGATCATGGGAAGAGTACCTTGGCAGATCGAATGCTTGAGATTACTCATACTATTCCAGAACGTAAAATGCGCGACCAGGTGTTAGATACTATGGAGCTTGAACGTGAACGTGGAATTACTATCAAAATGCAACCTGTGAGGATGGAATTTTCCCCGAATTCCCCGAAACCAGGTTTAGGGGGAATTCCCCTAAACCTGGTTTCGGGGAAAAATGAGACTTATGTTTTAAACCTTATAGACACTCCTGGACATATAGATTTCTCTTATGAGGTATCTCGCGCCCTAAAGGCTGTAGAGGGGTCTATTTTGTTGGTTGATGCAACACAGGGAGTACAGGCGCAAACACTTACTACGCTTAATATGGCGCGTGAGGGAGGCATCAAGATCATCCCTGTTCTGTCTAAAATAGATTCACCTTTGGCCCGTGTGGAAGAGGTAAAAAAGGAGGTTATAGAGCTTTTAAATTGTGATTCTAATGATGTTCTTATGGTCTCAGGACGTACAGGTGAAGGAGTGGAAAATTTGTTACAAGAGATCATAAAACGTGTTCCACCACCAAAAGAAAATTACCAACAAGGTGAAAATATTTTACGTGCTCTTGTTTTTGATTTTAAATATTCAAGCCATAAAGGTGTGATAGTTTTTATTCGATTACTTGATGGGCAAGTAAAGAAAGGAGAGAGTTTAATTTTTTCAGTTTCAGGAGAGAAATTTAGTTCTCTTGAAGTTGGTACTTTTTCTCCTGAAGAAACTCCTAGGGATTTTTTGTCAGCAGGAGACACAGGATACATTGTCACAGGTATTAAAAGGCCAGGTATAGCTTCTGTTGGAGATACCATTACTAAAGAAAAAAATCCATTACCTCCGCTTCCTGGATACATGCAACCGATGCCTGTCGTTTGGGCTTCTGTTTTTCCTGAAGACGCGGATGACTTTATGGAGTTAAAGGCCTCATTAGGTAAATTAAAACTTTCGGATTCTTCTTTTTCTTATGAGGAAGAATCTTCAGGTTCATTGGGGCGGGGTTTTCGTTGTGGATTTTTAGGAATGTTACATTTGGAAATAATTACAGAAAGATTAAGACGAGAATTTAATTTAAAATTAGTAATCACAACACCTTCTATTACTTACGAAGTTGTTATGAAAAATCCTTCTATAGTTTCAGGGCATTTTGGTAAAAAAGTAAAAATATATTCTCCATATTTTTTCCCAGATGATGGAAATATAGAAACAGTTCAAGAGCCTTGGGTTGATGTAAAAATAATTTCTCCAGCAAAATTTTTAGGTAATATTATGCAACTTCTTTTCGACCATGAAGCGGAAGTAAGAGAAACAGATAATTTTGGTAATAATCGTTCTTCTTTATCTGTCAGAATGCCACTTCGTGAACTTATGCGTAATTTTTTTGATGAATTAAAAAGTGTAACATCTGGCTATGGATCTATTTCTTATAAAATAGGGGAAATGAGAGAAGCGAATGTCACTCGACTCGATATTCTTGTAGCGGATGAAGTCGTTCCAGCTTTTTCGAGAGTTATAGCAAAAAAGAGAGCGGAAGAAGAAGCAGAAAAAGCTGTTGAAAGGCTAGAAGGTATTTTACCAAGACAGATGTTTACTTTAAAAATACAGGGTAGAGCTTTAGGGCGTATTATTTCTTCACGTACAATGTCTGGCATGAAAAAAGATGTCACCCAGCACATGTATGGTGGAGATATCACTCGTAAAATGAAGCTTCGTGAGAAACAGAAAAAAGGGAAGAAGAAAATGAAAGAGCGAGGCAGGGTAAATATCCCACAGGATGTATTCTTAAAAATGATGCGTTCGGGGAATGATAATTAGATTAAGACAGGCCACTCTTGAAAGAATTTTCGAAACTGCGCCCTCGGAGTCATAAGGACAGGGAACCCACACGTTTCTTAAAATTCTTTCAAGAGTGGCCTTTTCAGTTATTTAAGTTGAAAAATAGGGGAATAGAGTAAAATCATACTGATGATGATCAATACGCAGACTACTGCCCAGATAATTTGTATTTTCTTTTGGTGTTTTTTATTGAAAAACATGTAATAATGATAGCATATTATGCGAAGTTTTCAAAAAGGAGGAAGGTTAAAACATATGATGCAGTCAAAAATCTTTTTGATATTTTTAGGTGTTTTAATTCTTGTTTTCTTTTATAATATGTTCGGTCTTTTGGGAAAAATGGAGGAAACTAGAAAAAATAGACAGATAGTGGAAGATAAAATTGCAGAATTAGAAAAAACTAAAGAAAAATTAAATTCTGAAATTACCTCTTTGAAAACTGAAAAAGGAGTAGAAGAAAGTATAAGAGAGAAATTTGGTTTAGCAAAAGAAGGGGAAGGTATGATTATGGTGGTAGACGAAAAACCCCAAAAAGAAGTAGAAAAAACTTCAAATTCTTCTACTTTCTTTTCTTTTTTTACTAATTTGTTTAAATAAGTAATGTGATATAATAAAGTAATGAAAATAGCATTTTTTTATAAGTCTGAGGAAGTTCGAGAACTTTTAGAAGATTCTTTTCCTGGCAATGAAGTGTCTTTTTTTAACGAAAAATTAAGTGAGAGTAATGTTGATAAAATAAAAGAATTTGAGATTATTTCAGTATTTATAGATTCAGAAGTTAATAAGAATATTATTGACAATTTGCCAAACCTAAAATATATTACCACTCGATCGACAGGTTATGATCATATCGATTGTAAGTATGCAGAGAGTAAGGGTATAAAAGTTTCAAATGTTCCAGTTTATGGTTCAAGTACAGTAGCTGAATTTGCTTTTGCTCTTTTGTTAAATCTTTCTAGAAAAATTAGTGAAGCAGGTAAACAATTAAAAGAAGGTGGTGATTTTGAAACATCTGAGAAATGTGAAGGTTTTGATCTTGATGGAAAAACTATAGGAGTTATTGGTACAGGTAAAATTGGTAAAAATATAATTCGTATCGCTAAAGCTTTCAATATGAAAGTATTAGCTTATGATTTATATCCAGATGTTAATTTCGCAAGAGAAAATGGATTTGAATATAAAGATTTTGAAGAGATTCTTTCTGTGTCAGATGTAGTTACTTTGCATGCACCTTATACAAAAGAAAATCATCATCTTATAAACAAAGAAAATATTTTAAAAATGAAAAAAGGCGTTTACATTATAAACACTGCTCGTGGTGAACTTGTAGATAATGATGCATTACTTTTAGGTATCAATGAGGGCATTGTCGGGGGTGTCGGATTAGATGTTTTGGAAGGGGAACGTAACATTAAAAAGGGTGACAAAATTTCTCTTTTAGATAAACCTAATGTAATTATTACTCCTCATGTAGCTTTTTATTCTAAAGAAGCGATGATGAGAATTATGCAAACGACTGTGGAAAACATAAAAGGATTCATATCTGGAAATTTACAAAATCTGGTTAGATAAAAAACTTGTCCCGTACTAAATTTTTGAGTAAAACAAATGGTCAATATTAATAACAATTTAAAATTTTAGTACTGGGATGAATGAAAGACTTATCAAAAATTTTGACGATTTAGCAACGACAGAAAATCGCAAGATAGCTTTAGAAATAATAGAAGCAGGGCTTGGTGCTATAAATACGAGCAAAGTGATTAGTTCTCTGGTTTCTCTTACTGGTGATGTTTTATCAGTTGCAGGTAAAAAATTTGATCTTACTAAGTATAAAAATATAAAAGTTGTTGGTTTTGGTAAATCTTCTTGTGAGGGAGCTTTAGCAATAGAGAAAATTTTGGGAGCTAGGATAACTAGCGGAGCTGTGATTGGACTTCAGAAGGCTGATTGTAAATATATTGAAACTTTTGCTGGCACACACCCAAAGCCATCCGAGGAAAACATTAAAGCAGGGGAAAAGATATATGAGATTATAAATGGTTCAAAAGAGGATGACCTTATTATTGTGCTTGTCTCTGGTGGGGGTTCTTCACTCCTTTGTTACCCTGAAAGTGAATATAAAGAAGGAGCTAGACTCTATGATGCTTTTCTAAAATCTGGCAAAACGATAACAGAAATAAACACAGTTAGGAAACATCTCTCATTGTTTAAAGGTGGAGGATTAGCAAAAATAGCATATCCTGCGACTATCGTTGGGCTTATTTTTTCAGATATTCCTGGAAATGATTTTAAAAATGTTGCTTCTGGTGCGACATATAAAGATGACACTACTATAGAAGATGCTCAAAAAATTATTATAGAAAATAACTTAGGGGAATTTAATTTAATTGAAACACCAAAAGAAGATAAATATTTTGAAAATGTTTTTAATTTTATTCTTGTTTCAGATAAAACTGCGGTAGATGCGATGGCTCAAAAGTCGAGAGAGTTTAATTTGGGAGTAAATATTCTTTCTACTGAATTATACGATGAGGTAGATGAAGCGCTCGGAAAAATATTTAAAGATAAAAGTGATAGTTCTGTCGTTTTGGCTGCTGGTGAGCCTAGAATTGTTGTAAAAAAAGAAGCGGGTAAAGGTGGGAGAAGTCTTCATATGGCTCTTTCTGTAGTTGCCAAAAAACTTATAAACAAAGAAGATTTTATGAATTCTGTTTTTATATCCTTTGCCTCTGACGGTATGGACAATAGTGATGCCGCGGGAGCTATTGTCGATAAAAATACAATAGAGAAAATAGAGAAATTAAATTTAAATGTTGATGATGCTTTAGAGCGTTTTGATTCCTACCCAGTTTTCGAAAAATCAGGTGATATGATCATGACAGGTCCTACAGGTGCAAATGTTTCAGATTTGATGTTACTTTTGACGAAAAAAAATAATTTATGAAAAATAATGAAGATAACGTTGCATATATAGATGGAGCAAATCTACACAAGGGAATGAAGGCTCTAGATTGGGAATTTGATTACGGGCGTTTTAGAGTTTGGTTAAAAGAAAAATATCGTATTCAACAAGCTTATTTATTTTTAGGATTTATTCCAAAATATAAAGATCTTTATACAAAATTACAAGAACAAGGGTACACTCTTGTTTTTAAAGAAGTTATTTTTGATGGTGATGGAAAAGCAAAAGGAAATTGTGATGCAGATATCGTTGTTCACGCCATGCAAGATGCCTATGAGAATAAATTTAATAAAGTGGTTTTGATTTCTAGTGATGGTGACTATGCTCCATTAGTTAAATTCCTGAAAGAAAAAAATAAAATTGAATTTATTTTATCTCCATATGATACAAAAAAGTGTTCGATTTTATTAAAAAGAACTGGAGTAAAAATATCTTATATTTCTGACCAGAAAAATATTCTTAAAAAGAGTACTTAAAAAGAAAAAGCCCCCGATGTGGACTAACCACATAAGGGTCTTTTTCGTAAGGATGTGTATATTATATCAAAATGTCAGACAAAAAGTCAATAGTTATCCACAGGTAGTAAAATATAGTATAATCAATTAAATTATGGATAAAAAGATTACAAAAATTGTGGGAGAAGAGATTAAGGATTCGAGAGGGAACCCGACTATTAAAGTGACTGTTTGGGTAGGTGATGAATCAGGCAGTTTTGCTGTGCCGTCTGGAGCCTCTACGGGGGCTCATGAAGCTCATGAATTAAGAGACCCCGAACCAGAGCAAGCTCGGTACGGGGCAGGTCCAGATGGCAAGGGTGGTATGAAGAAAGCTATTTGGAACGTAGAGAATATAATTGCTCCGGCATTGATTGGTCAAAATGTTTTAAATCAAGAAGTAATAGATAGAATGATGATTAAATTAGATGGCACTCCAAATAAAGACAATCTCGGAGGGAATGCTCTTATTGGTGTCTCTATCGCTTGTGCTAAAGTAGCAGCAAAAGTTTTTAGTTTAGAAACTTTTGAGTATTTGCGAACTTTAGCAAAAATAAAACCTTCAAGAAAAATTCCTTATTTGTATATGAATTTAATAAATGGGGGGAAGCATGCGAAAAATGAGTTGGCCTTCCAAGAATATCACATAGTACCTAGCACTGAAGATGTAAGCGAAGCAATGGAAATGGGTATCAAAATACAAAATAGTTTGAAAGAAATTATTAGTAAAGACCTTGGGGGAGAATCAATAGTATTTGGTGATGAGGGTGGTTTTGCTCCTAAAATAAGCGACGTTAAAAAACCTTTAGAATATCTAAGTAAAGCAATAAAACAAAATAATCTTGTAGACAAAGTACGTTTAGCATTAGACGTCGCTAGTTCTTCATTTTTTGAAAATCCTGCCCGCAATGCTTCAGGCATAGCTGATGCAGGCGGGGGGAAATATAAAATTGATAGTAAAGAAATAACGAAAGAAGAGTTGATAAGTGTTTATAATTCTTTAATTAGGGAATTTGATTTACTTTCAATAGAAGATCCGTTTGATGAGGAAGATTTTTCCAGTTTTAGAAAATTAAGAGAAAATAATAAAAAATTATTTAGACCTAGGTCTAGTCTTTTAGTGGTAGGGGATGACCTGACTGTCACAAATAAAATTTTATTGGAAAAAGCGATAGGAGAAAAGAGTATTAATGCAATGATAATTAAACCAAATCAGATAGGTACTCTTACGGAAACTCTTGAAACGATGAAAAAAGCACGAGAGAATGATGTTGAGTTGATTATTAGCCACCGAAGCGGGGAAACGGAGGATGATTTTATTGCTGACCTTGCCTATGCTTTTGGTTGTTTTGGATTAAAAGCTGGTTCTCCCCAAAAACCTGAAAGAATGGTGAAGTATAAAAGATTAATTAAAATTTCAGAAATGTAAGAAGATTCAGAGTATCAAAAGATAAAAAGAAACATATTGAAAAATATGGGGAAATTGCAGATAATCCATATTTAATACGTCTGCCGTTTATTTTAGTATAAAATATGTTATACTTGAATCTGAATTAAAAATTCTTTTATTCAACTTATACAATGGTGAATTATGTCAGAAACTGATATGATGTTTCTTCGTAATCCTGTTGTTTCAACGTTATTGATTTTTGTGATGCTTAGCTTAGGGGTTTATATCGTCATGGGGATCATAAACATAAATAGGCAATTACGAAAAGGAATTCAGAAACGAAATGATCGTGCTGCAGAAGAAGTACTTTTAAGGAAGTCTAAAAAAAGATGACTTCAGGGATTTTTAAAAAAATGGTAGAACTGAAGTTTTACCATTTTTTATTTTTTAGAATAGCATAAATTATGCTATAATATTTGTATATATTTAATGGGTATTGATTATTATTAATTTAGTAATTTATGACAGAAGAAAAAAATAATTTTGTAAAGTGGTATAGCGAAGTGGGTATTGCAGATGTTCCGTCAGTTGGAGGGAAAAATGCAGCATTAGGAGAAATGTATTCAAATCTTGTGCCACTTGGAGTAAATATACCGGATGGTTTTGCTTTGACGGCAGATGCATATCGACATTTCTTTAAAGAAACAGGACTAGATGAAGAAATAAAGAAAATCTTGGCTGATCTCGATACAAAAAATATTAAAAATCTTCAAATTCGTGGGAAAAAAGTTAGAGAGACTATTTTGAAGGCATCCTTACCACAAGATTTGCAAGATGTTATTACAAAATCATATGCAGAGTTAGGTAGAAAATATGGGAAAGATAGTGATGTAGCTGTGCGTTCTTCTGCTACGGCCGAAGATCTTCCAGGTGCTTCTTTTGCCGGACAACAGGAGACTTTTTTAAACGTTCACGGTATTGAAAATATTCTTATTGCCACTAAAAAATGTATAGCTTCACTTTTTACTGACCGAGCTATTTCTTATAGGGTAGATAAAGGTTTCTCACATTTTGATGCCGCTTTATCTGTCGGTGTTCAAATAATGGTTCGTTCCGACCTTTCTGCCTCTGGCGTTGCTTTTACTTTAGACACGGAGACAGGTTTTGATAAAGTTATTTTAATAAATGGTATTTATGGGCTTGGTGAATTCATCGTTCAAGGGAAAGTTATCCCAGATGAGTTTATAATCTTCAAGCCCACATTAGAAAGTGGTAAAAATCCGATCATTGGTAAAAATATTGGTAAGAAAAATATTAAACTTATTTATGCGAAAGATGGTACGAAACAAGAAAAAGTTTCCTTACAAGAACAACAAAAATTTTGTATTACAGACGAAGAGGCAATAAAGCTCGGTAAATGGTGTTTGCAAATAGAAAAATATTTTTCTGAAAAACACAATCGCTATCAGCCGATGGATATCGAATGGGCAAAGGATGGAAAAACTGGCCAGCTTTTTATTGTACAAGCTCGTCCTGAGACTGTTCGTTCTGGTGAAGATAGAAATATTTTAAAAGAATATCAATTACAAAAAGCAGGCAAAGTGTTGGTAAGTGGTATTGCTGTCGGTTCTAAGATTGGCAGTGGAAAAGTTCGTATCTTGCGCAGTGCTAAAAATATTTCTTCTTTCCAAAAAGGGGAAGTATTGGTGACAGAAATAACCGACCCAGATTGGGAACCTATCATGAAGATAGCGAGCGCTATTGTGACGGATAAGGGCGGGCGTACATCTCATGCCGCTATCGTTTCTCGTGAGCTTGGTATTCCTTGTATTGTAGGGTCAAATAATGCCACTAAGGCTCTTAAAAATGGTCAGGACGTGACTGTAGACGCTTCAGGAGGCCAAGTAGGCAATGTTTATGAAGGCATTATCCCATTTAAAATTATAGAACATCAGCTAGACAAAATACCAAAAATAGAGACAAAAATCATGGTAAATATCGGTTCTCCAGATGAAGCTTTTAAGAATTATCATCTTCCTACACAAGGTGTGGGTTTGGGGAGACTAGAATTTATTATTGCTTCACATATTCGTGTTCATCCAAATGTATTGATTAACTATAAAAAATTAAAAGAAGGCAAAAAAACTTCTGCAATAAATAAAGTTCTAAAAGAAGTTGAAAATCTTACTCCTCTTTATAAAGATAAAACACAATTTTATGTGGATGAGCTTGCGCGAGGTATAGCAAAGATTGGAGCCACGTTTTTCCCTAATAAAGTTATTATTCGTTTTTCTGATTTTAAAACAAATGAATATCGTACATTGCTCGGTGGAGATATGTATGAACCACATGAGGAGAATCCAATGCTTGGTTGGCGTGGGGCATCTCGATATTACGATCCAAAATTTAAAGAGGCTTTTGGCCTCGAATGTGTCGCGATGAAACGCGTGCGAGAAGATATGGGCCTTACGAATGTCATACCTATGGTTCCGTTTTGTCGAACTCCTGAAGAGGGAAAACAAGTGATAGAAACAATGAAAGAATATGGTTTAGACAGAGAGAAAGATAAAGAACTTAAAGTTTATGTGATGTGTGAAATCCCTTCCAACATTCTTTTAGCCGACGAATTCCTTGAAATTTTTGACGGCATGTCTATAGGATCTAACGATTTGACACAGCTTACCTTAGGACTTGATCGTGATTCAGGAATAGTTACACATATAGCAAATGAGAACAACGCAGCAGTTAAGAAACTTGTAGCTCAAATTATTCATAAATGTAAAGAAAAAGGGAAGTATATAGGTATTTGTGGGCAGGCACCTTCAGATTATCCAGAATTTGCAAAGTTTTTAGTGAGTGAGGGAATAGAAAGTATGTCGCTCAACCCTGATACTGTTATTAAAATTATTATGGCTTTGAGTGAAAATAAATAACATGGATACACTAATAATAATTCAAATCATCTTCTATATACTAGCCTCCATAGCTATTTTGGCTGTGGGGATTTTGTTAGTAATTATGCTTTATTATTTGATAGGCATATTGAAAAATACTCGGAATCTTTCAGACGATATAAACCAAACTTACGTAAAGATTAAAAAACATATTAAAAAAATTATTAATTCGTTAACAAATAATAAAAAAGATGAAAAAAGTAAATAAAATTAAGAAACAAGAGAAAAAGAGTTCAAAATTTATAAAAGGTGCTTTGATAGGTGTAGCTTTAGGTGCAGCGGCTGGAGCGTTTGCTACTTCTAAAAAGGGGAAGAAAATAGGTAAAGATATAAAAGATGAATCTATGAAGCTTTATAAAAAATTTGAACCAGAAATAAAAAAAGTAAAAGAGATGGGTGAAAAAGAGTATAAGAAATTTCTAAAAACTGCTGTGAGTGAATATAAAAAGAGGAAGAAATGAGATCTTTGATATGAAAGTGTAAAAGCGGTTTTGTCTTATTCGACAAAACCGCTTATTGTTTCTGAATTTTATTTCAGATATAGTGGGCAGTCGCTAAAATCCCAGTTTTTTATCGATACTGCCGGTGACGAATTATTTTTACAAAGTGGACACTCATCAGGTACCCATTTTGATATCTTGCGATTGACAAGTGCAAGAATTTCTTTGTTGTTGCCAGTCCTTATCCCGGATTGATTCATAAAGGTAGCAACATATGGTAGGACATTTCCACCACTTTCCATGATGATACTGTCAATCAAAGGAATATCCGAAAATATTGTTTCGGAGAAGAAGTTTGTAATTAGTAAAATTTCTTCTCCGGTTCGGATATCCATTGATGGGCGAGATGGTAAATTGCATTCTTCAATAACATACCCGCCATGAAGACATGTGTTGCCATATTGTGGTATTTGCCCGAGGCGGAGTGCCATATTGTAGGCGATGATGTTTGATCTTAAATCAAGGCTTAATATTTTTTTAATTCTTTTGATGTTGCCAATCTTAGACCAAGTTATTGTGATAAGATCATTACAGATTTCATTAAGGAAATCTGGATCCTTAGTGATTATCTCTGGTCTTGTAAAACCATCTGAATGTCTTCCCGAATGAAGAATAGCATGAGGTTTTTTTGGATCTCCACTATAATCATAGAACCAAATAATACCTCTTTTCGCTAATTCTTCTTTATGATCTAAATGCATGGTTGTTCCTTTCTTTTATTGTATTCTGTTTTCAATGAGGGTTAATTTTTTTAAATTACAATAAAAAAGACAAAAAAGCAAGGGCAAAATAGAAAATATAATTTTTGTGCGGGATGGGGTAATCGAAACCCCGTCTAATCCTTGGGAAGGACTCATTCTACCACTAAACTAATCCCGCATTCATAAAATATATCGTTATTTTGCTTTTTGAGCAAGTGTTTAAATTAAACTGGTTAATGCTTGTTGTTGTCAATAAATTACACTTGACACGTATGCTATAATATAAATATATGAAAAATATAACAATATATTCGACACCGTCTTGTCACTTTTGCCACATGGCAAAAGATTTTTTTAAGGCGAATAACGTAGCTTACACAGAATATGATGTAGCTAGCAACTTAGAAAAAAGAAAAGAAATGGTAGATAAAAGCGGGCAAATGGGTGTGCCTGTGATCATTATAGATAATGATATCATCGTAGGTTTCGATAAACCTCAAATATCTAAATTATTAGGACTTTAATAAATTTGTGTCCTCGCCGGGAGTCGAACCTGGATCAGCTCGTTAGGAGTGAGCTATTCTATCCATTGAACTACGAGGACTAACTTTAGGAACTCTTATAATTTAACACAAAAAAGCTAATTTTAAAAATTGGCTTTTTTGGGATGTGTATGATAAAATACCAAAATGGATCCAGAATCTAAGCAATTGTTACAAAACACATTAGCACTTGCTGAAGAAAACAATAAAATGCTTCATAAGATTAGAGGCGCCCAGAGGAGGGAAGTCGTTTGGCGAACATTAAAGATTCTTGTGATAATAGCGATAGCTTTCGGATCTTTTTATTTCGTAGAACCATATCTAAACAAAGTGATGGATATGTATAATTCAGTTGTTGGTGTACAACAGAAGTTAAATAGTGGTTCTGATTTATTGAAAAAATTATAGAATGCTTGGGTAGCTCAGTTAGTAGAGCATTCCCCTGAAGAGGGAAGGGTCGGCAGTGCGATTCTGCCCCCAAGCACAAATTTAAAAAACTGCAGGTTCTGCAGTTTTTTAAATTCTTATATTGATTTGACTTTTATTGTACTTCTTTTTTCTTTATCTACTTTTTGGATTTTGACAGTCAATAGTCCATGTTTTTCTACTGCTTCGACTTCTTCTGGCTCTACTTCTTGGGGGAGAAGTATCGAGCGGGAAAATTTACCCCAATAAAGTTCTTTTACGAAGTAATTTTCCTCATCTATTGTTCTGTTTTCTTCCCTTTTGCCTTTGATGGTGATCATATCTCTCGTCACAGCAAGTTCTAGATCTTCTGGTTTAACTCCAGCAACCATGGTTTGCAATATTATATCTGTAGGTGTCTGATAGACATCTACAGCTAGCTCTAATTCATCATTTTCTTCTTCCATCCATCCATTTCCATTTTTTTTATCTCCTTTTACAGAAACATTTTTTATTTCCTCTTCATCCTCATGTACACCACCAGTTAGTCTTTCAAAAAAACTTCTTTTTTTATTTTGCATATATTTTTTATTCTACGCTCATTCTTCTTAATTTTTCAAAAAGTAACATAATAATAATTGTGACGACCCAAAGAAAACCTAACACACTTAAAGAATTACTTCCGTTATTCTCCATTATAAAAAAATTAAACGCACTATGCAAGGTGATAGCCAAGATAATACCTACAAAAACATAAATATACTTAGTAAATTTACCCATAAAGAAGGAAAGTCCTAATGCTATACCTATGATACCAGTCGATACAGCGTGAAGGAGCGTGGATCCAAGGAATCTAAGCTGTCCTGTGAGTAAGCCTACAGTCGTTTGGTCTAGTGATAATGGTTTTATTAAAAAAAGAGTATTTTCGAGGGCTGCGAATCCTAATGCTGCTGTAATCAAGAATACTGGCCAGTCTACAGGTTCATCTACGCGGTTTGTCTTGTAGAGTAGGATAACCACACATAGATATTTTACTAATTCTTCGATGCTTGCCCAGCCAATGATTTGCCATTCGTGTGAACTTACATTATTTTGAATTAATTTTTGGAGTGGTATAACGATGATAATAGAAAACATCCCAAGAAAAAATATTGCAGTTAAAAGTCCTTTGGGTTCGGGCTTGTTTTGGTCGTCTTCTCTAAGCCAAAACCAAAGCCAAAAGAGTGCTGGGGCTATGCCTCCTAAAAGTGCTAAACCTAAAATTTTTGGATCAGTTGTCATTAAGGGGCCATTTAGCAATCATTAATAAATCATTCTTCTCTCGTTTTTTCCCGCCTGCATCACTATGCGAAGCATTGCGGGCAGGAATTATAGACCAGATTTCTTCAGTGACAAAAGGCATAAATGGATGGAGAATTATCAAAAGTGTATTTAAGTGAGTAAATAAAAGTGTTTTTGCTGAAAGAGAATTTTGGTTTTTAATAATTTTTGTTTTTGATCTTTCTATTAAAATATCTGCAAAAGTATGCCAGAAATAATGATAAAGCTTTTCAGCAACGATTGAAAAACGGAATTCATTCATTTCTTTAGAGATTTCAGAAACGAGTTTATTTAGTTCTTCATGACTTTCTTTATCTTCAGTGTCTAGATTATCTAAATTTATAGAATTTAAGTCTTTTGTGTTTTCTATAACAAATCGTGAAGCATTCCAGATTTTATTAGCAAATTTCTTATAACCACGGATATCGTCCTCATTTAATTTTAGATCATTCCCGGGAGTATTGCCGACGACCATAGCCATGCGTAAAGCATCATTGCCATGTTTTTCTATTATATCTAATGGATCTATTGCTTTATCTCCCATTGATTTGGACATCTTTTTTCCATCGGCTGTCCGGATCATTCCGTGTAGATATACATTTTTAAATGGTATGTCACCCAATAAATATTGTGACATAAGTATCATTCGAGCAATCCAAAAAAATAAAATATCATGTCCTGTTTCAAGTACGCTTATAGGATGATATGTTTTAAGATCTTTTGTCTGTTCTGGCCAACCTAGGGTAGAGAAAGTCCAAAGTCCAGAGGAAAACCAAGTATCTAATGTATCTTCATCTTGTTTCCATTCAGAACCTACAGGAGCCTCTATGTTACAATATATTTCATCTTGTTTGTACCACACAGGGATTCTATGTCCATACCATATTTGGCGAGATATACACCAGTCGTGTAGGTTTTCAATCCAATTATAGTAGACTTTTTCAAAATGATTGGGAATTATTTTTATTTTTCCGTCACGTACTGGTTCGAGCATCAATTCTTTTAGAGATTTATTACTACGGGAAGAAATTTTCTTATTTACATCTATAAACCATTGGAGCATTATTTGTGGTTCTATAATTCCACCAGTTCGTTCAGCAGTAGCAACTCTGTTTATATAATTTTCATCAACAGATATAAGTAACCCTTTGCTCTTTAATTTTTCAACAATTTTTTCACGTGCATCTAGGATTTTCATCCCCGCAAACTCCTGAGCTATAGGAAGCAATTTGCCATATTTGTCTATTATTTGTTCTTTGTCCAATTTGTATTTTTCTGCTAGAGCAAAGTCTTCATGTGAATGCCATGGAGTGATGGTCATGACTCCAGTACCAAACTCCATGTCGATCATTTCATCTTTTATGATAGTCGCTTCTATAGGCCCATTTATCCATTCAAGTTTTATTTTTTGCATGTGCTTCCAGTCTTTATATCTTTTATCATCTGGATGCATCACCACATATTTATCTCCAAATTTTGTTTCAGGTCGCGCTGTACTTATCTCAAATGGGCCATATTTAAAAGTATAAAATTTGTTTTTTCTTTCTTCGTATACTATTTCGTCATCTGAGATGACTGTTTGACCCTTTGGGTCCCAATTGACCATACGATTCCCTCGATAAATAAGACCATCGTCATACATTTGTTTGAATGCAGTTTTAACAGCGAGATTGCGTTTTTCATCGAGAGTAAAAGCTTCTCTAGACCAGTCGAGAGAAGCTCCCATTTTTTTTGCTTGGCCAACTATTGTGTTGTGTGAATCTTGAGCATATTTTTCTACTTTTTTTAGAAATTCTTCACGGCCTATATCATTTTTACGAATACCTTCTTTTTCTAACAGTTTTTCGACTTTTGATTGAGTAGCTATAGCTGCATGGTCTGTCCCAGGCAACCATAAAGTATTTTTACCATTCATTCGAGCATAGCGGATCATGATATCTTCAATGATTAAAGTGAGTGCATGTCCTGTGTGTAGACTACCTGTCACATTCGGTGGAGGAAGGACTATAGAAAAAGATTCTGTATTAGATTTTGTTATTCCATTTTTTATGCAAATATCTGGATTAAAAAAACCAGACTCTTCCCAGAGCTTGTATATTTTATCCTCAGTTTCTTTTGGGTCGTAGGGCTTTAGTAATCTCTCATCCATTACTCGATAATAACATAAAATATTGACGTTTTCTACTTTAGACGTAAGTTTCCCTTCGCTTTAATTTTTGAGGTTTTGGCTAGTTTATCTTTGTTTTTTAAAAACTGTAAATATCCGACTATCCCTATCATTATAGAGTTATCTCCTGATAATTCCTTTTTTGGGAAAAATAATTTTGTGTTTTTATCCATAACCTTTTTCATTTGCCTCTGTAGGTGTCTATTACAAGCAACTCCACCGGCAACAATTAAAGTTTTAGCTTTATATTTTTCTTTTGCCTTGATTGTTTTATAAATTAGAGTTTCTACGACAGCGTTTTCAAATTCTAAAGCTATAGCTTGTTTTGTTTTTTCATCTTTTAAAATATTTGGATTTTCTTTTTCTAAGTCACGTATTAAATAGAGTACCGCTGTTTTTAATCCTGAAAATGAGAAATCAAAATTTTTACTATAAAGCATAGGGCGGGGAAGAGAATTTTTTTTAGCTTTGCCTGTATGCTTTTGTGAATGGTCTGGCCGGGGTAGGGGACCCGGGGAACCGAGGACCTGAGCAAAAGCATCGGGCAAGGCTAATCTTGCCTCCTCAGCTAATTTTGAAATTTTTGGGCCACCAGGGTATTCTAACCCGAGCATTCGTGCGACTTTATCGTATGCTTCACCAGCTGCGTCATCTAAGGTTTCACCGATGATTTTATATTTTTCAAAGTTTTTTGTAATAATTAGTTCTGTATGTCCTCCAGAGACAAGAAGTGACAAAATAGGGGATTCTATTTTTGGAATATTAAACTTTCCTTTGTTTTTTCCAAAGACAGATAATATGTGTCCTTCCATATGATTTACAGGTATGAGTGGGACTTTCCATTTTTCGGCTAGTTCTTTTGCAAAGGTTATCCCAGTCCAGAGTGAAGGTTCTAGCCCTGGTCCATATGTCACAGCTATTGCATCTATTTTTTCTTTGGTGATTTTTTTTAGTACTTGCTCTAAAAGTATAGGTAGATTTTTTATATGTTCTCTTTTTGCAAGCATAGGAAAAACTCCACCATATTGTGCATGGATTTTAACTTGTGAATTTGACACATTGGCTAGTATTTTAAAAGAGGTATTTTCTTTATTTCCCTTTACCTCCATTACGGTTAGAGCCGTGTCGTCGCAGCTTGTTTCAATACTTAAAATTCTCATGTGCGTTTATACTAGCAAATATAGGTATATTTGCAAAATCATTAGATGATATATGTCTAAATTAAAATTTATGTTATTATGGTTTCATGAAATCACCAGAAGGCCCTAGAAAAGTAAAGAATAAAAATGAAGATGTTATTCCAGAATATGGGTTAGAAGATGGCATAAAAAAATTAGTTAGTCTTATCCAAGAGAAAATTTCTAAAGGCATTTTGCCTGTTATTGTCAGAGTGGCTGGAGGTTCTGCTTGTGGCAAGACGACAGAAGTATCAGAGAAAATTAAAAGAATTTTTAATGAAGATGAAGTGCTTATTCTTTCCATGGATAATCATTATTTTGATAAACATCATTGGGTAAAAATGGCTAAACAAGGAATTTCTAAACCTAATGTAGATGAACCGGCTTCAATTAATTTTGCGTCAGTAGAAAAAAATGAAGAACAGTTGATAAGTGGGAAAACAATTGAAGAGCCATTATATAGTCACAGAATGCAAGAAGCTACTAAAACAGTTACAGAACAACCGCATAATATAATTGTTGAAGAAGGTATTTTTAATCTTCTTCTTGAAAAAAAATCTGAGAGACATATCAATGTATTTGTTGATACTGATACTTATGGGAGAATGATTCGACGAGTTTATAGAGATGTAAAATATAGGATGAGACCAAATGAGACTGCAGCTGATATGCTTAAATATGTTCTTGAAACAGTTGAGCCTATGTATGAGAAGCATGTAAAGCCCACTATGGAAAATGCTGATATGATTATTAATAATCCATTTGATCCAGAGTCTGAAACAGAAAAATTTGAGTTGAAAGAAGCGCAATTAAATTTTAAAACCGAATTAACTTCAGAAAAATTACTTGCCTTAGGTGCTAAAGTGATTGATCAAGCAGAGCAGGTAGATTATTACTATAATCCCAAAAACTTAGATGAAACTGGGGAAACTTTGAGAATTCGTCATGAATTTAGGATAGGCGAGGAAGAAAATAATGAGAAAGAAACTATTTTTTTTTGGTTACAAAGGACCTGAGAAGGGTGTTGAATCAGATTTTAGAGTACATCCAAAATTAGAATTTGAAATAGATAAAGATGCTGAAAAAAAATTTATAGAAACATTTGGTGATCATACAAAAAGAATAGAAAAAGATAGGATTTTGTACGAACTTGATGGGGTAATGTTTTTTCTTGATGATGTTGTAAAAATTGAAAAAGGTGATGTACAGACTTATTTAGAAAAGTTTATAGAAATTAGATCAACTGATAAAGAAATTAACGATGAAAAGATAAAATCTTTGGTTTCAAAACTTGGTCTTAAAATGGAAGATGGAATAAAAACTCCTTATTCTAAGATGTAATGTGTGGGCGGCACAGGAATCGAACCTGTTACCTTGTCTACGTCAAAGACACGCTCTAGCCAAATGAGCTAGCCGCCCAAAATTTGATTATACAGCAAGTTTCTCCAATATTCCAAGTTCTTCTTTTGTATTTGGCTGGAATGCTTCGATAACATTTGCCAATGGTGCTGATTCTATTTTTATGTTTTGATGACGAGCTATTTCAAGGAGATCACCTATATAATATTCCTTTTGTGTGTTTTCATTTTTTATAGAACCAATATTTTTCCAAAGCCAATTTGAGTCAAAAGCATAGACTGCTGGATTTAGCTCTTTTATTAATTTTTCTTTTTCTGAAGTGTCTTTAAATTCGACAATACCTTCTATTGATCCATCACTTCCTCTTATTATTCTCCCAAAATGCCTTAGGCCTGATCTCCATCCTTCAAAGTCCGGCATAGATACCGTCGCTATTGTTATTATAGATTTTTTTTCTTCGTGTTTTTTTAAAAGATGTTCGATTGTTTTTTTTGAAATAAGTGGCTGATCGCAAGAGAGTATCAATACAGTATTGTGCTCATAGGAGATGGCTTTTTTTGCTGCAGCGACTGCATGCCCTGTTCCTAATGGCTCATCTTGGATAGCATATAGATAATCATTCCCCAAGACCTCTTTTATTCTTTCTTTTTTATGGCACACTACGATTATTGGTTTGAGTGGTATATCTAAAGTAGATACAGTATCGAGTATATGTTTGATAAGAGGTTTTTTCTTGAGTATTTGAAGTGCTTTTGGTTCGTCAGACTTCATGCGTGTTCCTTTTCCTCCTGCTAATATTATTATTTGTGTATTTTGCATTAAATTTTTTTATTTAATTTATATTTAGTTATATTAACATTTTTATTCTCATAACGTCTAGGTGTACAATTCAGTAAGACTCTATTTTCTTTTTAGATTACTTTAAAAAAGTGATATAATTTATTCAAATGACTAAGATAAATATTGTGGCGATTAATCTTCAATCAGGTGTCGGTATGACGAAAGGTGGTTTTCATATCCCATTAAATACTTGGAAATATTGGTTGCCACATTCACATAAACCTATTTCGGATGCAGGGGAAATGATAAAGGATGAAGGTGTAGATATCGCCTGTGTGACAGAGATTACAGAAAGTTCTATACGCACAGGTTTTCGTTCACAGACGGATTTTCTTGCAAGGAAATCAGGATTGCGAAATTATCATTTTTTCTCAATGCAGGAACGTGGTAAGTTATTTTTTCATGAGGGAAATGCAATTCTTTCAAAGTATAAAGTTGAAGATGCAGATTCTCAACTTCTCCATGTTGAATTACAAAATATGTCTCTCGATGAAGCTGTCATTGAGATAGAGGGACAGAAAATAACTGTTTTTGTTGCTCACCTTGCTTTACTGAAAAGGAATAGAGAAATTCAGATCAGAGAAATCATTGAGATTGTAAAAGAAAGAAAAGGGCCTATCATACTTGCTGGGGATTTTAATGAAAAACATTCTGAAGCTTTTAATATTTTAATACAAGAAACTCGTTTGAAAAATATGTGCAATTTGAAAACTTTTCCATCATGGAATCCAAAACATACTTTTGATTATATTTTCTTAACTGAAGAATTTAATGTGCTCGGCTATCATGTTCAAAAAAGTAAAGCATTTTCAGATCATTTGGCGTTGATAGTAAAAGCTGAATTGAGATAAAACAAAATTAGTGGTATAAAATGGCATGATAAAAGGGGATATGAAGAAATAAGAGAAGTTTAATGTTATTATTATTTTATATGGAAATGATAGATGTATTAGATAGTGATGGTACTTCTAGTAGGCAGATTGTTTCAAAAAAAGAAGTTCATCAAAAAGGTTTATGGCACAGGACAGCGCACGTTTGGTTAGTAAACAGTAAGGGTGAAATTCTTTTACAAAGAAGGGCAGACGATATTGAAAGTTTTCCTAATAAATATTTTATTTCTGCTGGAGGACATCTATCTGCTGGGGATATGAGAATAGAGGGGGCACTTAGAGAAGTCGAAGAAGAACTTGGTATTAAAATTATAGAGAAAGATTTGATAAATATTGGAGAAATACGTATTGAAAGAAATCAAAAAAATGAAACTTATATAGATAAAGAATACTGTGATATCTATATTTTGTATAAAGATATACCTGTTTCAGATTTTATAATTCAAAAAAGTGAAGTTAAATATGTAAAATATGTTGCGTTGTCGGAATTTAAAAAAATGATATTAGAGAACAACGATGACTTGGTTGTCCCGACAGAAGAAGAATGTAAAGTTTTGTTTACATATTTAGATAAGAATTTGTGACCCTACCGGGAATCGAACCCGAATTGCCGGCTTGAAAAGCCGATGTCCTAACCGTTAGACGATAGGGCCAATCTGCTTATATTATATTATTTTTGAAAAAATGGCAAAAAATGCTAGATTATTTAGATAGGTGGCACGAAGACACGACGACGAACGAAGTGAGGAGACGTGGCTGAGTGGTTGAAGGCACCGGTTTCGAAAACCGGCATTGGGGAAACTCAATCGTGAGTTCAAATCTCACCGTCTCCGCCAACAAAACAAAAACAGCTCTTTGAAAGGAAGCTGTTTTTGTTGGTAATAATATATAACTCCAGAAAGTAATCTCCTAGTGACTTGAGCATGCTAGGAAAAACGATAAACTTTCTGAGTTGTATTTTTAAGAAAGAACTACTAATAAAGAACTATTGATTTATAATATATCCATTTGCATCTACCAAAATGGCTGTATCATCTCCTGGGAACTTATCTGTACTACCATTATCATCTGATAAATTTTGTTCAATAAAATAGAGTTTTTCTCCAGGTTTTACTGTATAAATTTGAGTTTGGTATTTTGGATCTTGTGCTTTGAGAGTATATTGAGTAGAACCATCTGTTAAAACTTTTTTCGTAACGATAAATCCACTCAAAGCTTTCTTTGTGTTAGCATCATAAGTCAATGTCGATATGAGATATGCATTTGATGCGAGAGGAGAATCAGAAAATAGCTGAGCTGTGGTTCCTCCGAGATTATTATCAATTGTTGTAGGAGCATTGGCGTTGCTCTGTATATTTACGGTGCTACTGCTGGCTGTATATAGCCATACTCCTAAGATAATTATAATGATGATTATTATGATTGTTATTATTGAATTCTTCACAATCTCAATTTTATCTTAGGATGGATGAAAAGACTGTGAAGAAGTAAGTAAATAAAAAAACCGACGACATTATGTCATGTCGGCGGTTTTTTGAAAATCCATTTTGTTACTAGATAATTTGGTCCAGCAAGTACAACTATTGTCCATAATTGCCCTTGCCAATTTTCCATCCCAAAGATGTTCATAAGAATGGAGACCATTTTGATGGAGGAAAGGAGATATGTAACTGATAACACAAGATAGAGAATTTCCTCTGTAGTTGTTCTCTTCTTGCTTTTCTCTTTAAATGTCCAATATTTATGGATAAAAAAAGAGATAATGTAATTCACAGCTCCTCCAATAATCATTGAGTATGTATTTCCTAGACCTTGATAATTAAGTACAAAGATTGTACCAAGACCTAAGGAACTACCCGGTAAACTCAACCAGCCAAACCGGAAGAACCTTTTTAACTCGTCTTTCCATCTTTCTTTATAGTTGAGAAACAAATTTAGTACAACCATTCCAATGGTTATACATACAGAAGCAATTAATTTTACAGGCATAGAACTCCTTGATTTTTAATGATTTGATTTTTTCTGCAACGTAAGTATTTTCTACCTGTTTCAAAAAATATCACGCTGAAGAAAATTAAAATCTGTTGCAATGAGTGTAGATCGTTACAGACTCTTATATATATCACTGACAATGATATTCCTAGAATTAAATACATGACGAATTTTCTTGTTTTGGTCACATTGTTTTTAAACGATATATTTTCGCTATATAAGTAAAAAAGAAACGTGAACAAAAACAAAAAAATAACTACTCCCATACAAAAAAGTACGAGAGAAAATATTTGCATGAAAAATTCTTGCATAATCCCTCCTAGAGATTGATTGATATGTCGAAAAAACTACGAAATTCCCTTAAATGATAGCATTTATAGGCTTATTTGTCAATGTTATTTTATATGCCCAGTAGTAGAACTTTGTGATGTTTTGAATACAAAACGTATTTTATACTTCACAAAGTCTCACTACCGGGTATGAAGAGAAAGATAAATATCTTCCACAGCACGGACGGCATCACCAGCAGCGATGTTGTTTTGATGATATAGGACATCAGTACAATCTCCAGCAGCCCAGATGCCTGGGGTTTGAGTTTTTTGATTTTTGAAATCTATCTTTATGTGGCCTACTTCGTCGAGCTTCACAATATTTTTTACAAAATTAGTATTTGGGATTTGTCCTATCTCTACGAAAATACCAGAAACTTTTAATTCTGTTTCTGTATTGGTAATTTTATCTCTATATACGATTCCTTCTACAAATTTGTCGCCTTTGATTTCCAGAATCTCGACATTTTTTAGCGCTTTCATTTTAGGATTTTTCAAAACTTTTTCGACAGTGATGTCATCAGCACGGAATTTGTCACTTCTATTTAGTAAAGTCACAGATTTACAATAAGCAAGAAGCTGAGATGCACTATCAAAGCCAGCATTACCTCCACCGACAACTACGACATCCATGTCTGCAAAAAGGGGGCCATCACAAGAAGCGCAATAGGTGAGGCCTTTGTGTTCGAGTTTGTCTGCGTTTTTTGCTTCTAATTTTCTTCGTCCACTACCTGTCGATATTAAAATAGTTTTTGTTATAAATTCTTCCCCAGAATCTATTTTGATTTTAAATAAGCTTGCCCCATCCTGGCGTGGGTCTCCCAGACGTCCAACGTCTGTAACTCTTACTCCTTCTTTAATCTCTAAAGTAGAATTTGCATTTTCAGGAGTTTTGGCGTTTGCTAAAACATGTTTTTTAATATTATTGGCAAGCTCTGCTCCAGAAATAGAAACACTACCGATCCAGTTGAAAATCTGTTCGGACACGATGGATTGCCCACCCCATTCTGATGTGATAAATAGGGTATTGAGTCTTTTTCGAGAGGCATATACAGCAGCAGCTCCGCCTGCAGGCCCTCCTCCTATAATAATTAAATCGTATGTCATTTAGACATTATAACATAGCTGTCAACCCTTTCTTTACTAGTTCTTTTTTCTCCTTAGAAATGCTGGAACAGCGCTCCAGTCTTCATTGTCATCTTCTATGATTATTTCTTCTACAACTTCAGGTTTCTTTTCTGTCTTTTTTAAGAAATCATTATTTACAGAATTTATAGAACTTGGATTTTGTATTACGTTATGTATTTCTTTTTTGATTTTTTCAGCATTTTCCTCTTTCATTATTGTCTGATTCAAAACATTTGTTCCGCTAAAAAGATTTTTGCGAGGTAGGTCATTTGTAAAACTTGTAGCAATGACCGTCACTTTCAATTCACCCTTTTTTAATTTCTCATCTCTGATAGTACCGAAGATAACTTTTGCATCTTTGTCGATAGATTCGGTAATTATTTTAGCGGCTTCTTGTATTTCATGGATGGTTATATCGTCTCCTCCTGATATAGCAAAGAGTACTCCCTTGGCGCCATTGATAGAAACCTCAAGAAGAGGGGAATTGATGGCCTGTAAAGCTGCTTTTGAGGCACGGCCGTCTCCTGAGGCGAGGCCAATACCCATAAGAGCGCTTCCAGCGTCTGACATTATGGCTCTAATATCTGCGAAATCAACGTTTATGATACCAGGTGTAGTGATGAGATCTGAGATACCTTCGACAGCTTGTCGTAATACATTGTCGCAACTAGCGAATGCATCTTTGAAGTTTGTAGTTTTGTCAGCAAGTTGGATTAATTTATCATTTGGAATAATAATAATTGCATCGACTTCTTTTGCGAGTTCTTCAATTCCTTTTTCAGCGATTTTCATTCTATGATTACCTTCAAAGAAAAATGGTTTGGTAATCACAGCTACTGTAAGTATCCCTTGTTCTTTAGCTGCTCGAGCGACGATAGGTGCAGCACCTGTCCCTGTGCCTCCACCCATTCCACAAGCGACGAATATCATATCTGCTCCCTTAATGACATCTTGAATTTCTGATTTTGTTTCTTCTGCAGCTTTCTTTCCAACTTCAGGGTTCATTCCAGCACCGAGACCTTTTGTAAGATTTTTACCAATATGAATTTTCTTCTCTGCTAAGGAATGATGAAGGTCTTGAGTGTCGGTATTCATACAAATGAAAGACACCCCTTTGACTTTGGAGTTGATCATGTGGTTGATAGCATTCTTCCCAGATCCACCAATACCTATGACCATAATACGAGCAAAACTTTCTATTTCAGGGTTTAATTTAGGCATATTTTTGACATACCCCGCCAGAGCGGAGTCGATTATTTACTAATAAAATTTGATTGATTTATATACAACCTATATTAGTGGAAAATAAAAAAAAGTAAAGCCCGAGTCTTTACCATTTTTTGTTTGTTTTTAGGGCATTAGTTCTTTAATATTTGACTTTAAAACATTTTTTAAATTCTTAAATAAATTTTGGAACGAACCAGTGACATAAGAATTGTTGTCGTCAGGAGACACAATGAGTCCGAGAACAGTAAACCAAGATGGATCACGAAGTTTTGTTTTCATGTTACCAAAAATTTCTGTCGCACCTATCCTTGAAGGAAGCTTGAGTGCAGATTTTGAAAAATCTTCGAGCGAAGTAATATTTGCACTTCCGCCGATGAATACCACACCAGCAGGTAACAATTCATTTCTTTTTATTTTCTTTAAATGATTTTCTATTGCTTCAAAAATATCAAAAAGGCGTGCTTCAATAATTTCATCTAATTTTTTCTTTGAAAAATCTTCAGACATGTTGCCAAGTTTGAAACGTTCTGCACTTTCGAGAGAAACTTTCATCCCGAGTGCTATATCATTCGTAATATCTCCTCCACCTATAGAAAATGTATGAAGCGATACGAGAGTCCCATTTTCAAAGACAGATAAAGACACTGTTTCAGAACCTATATTGACCAATGCAGCACCTACTATCTTTTGTTTTTCGGATAAAGCAATACGGCTTCCAGCTTCGACACCTGCAGTTATGTCTATAGGTTCTATCCCAGCTGATGTAATGACTTCCAATAAATCTTCAAAATGTGACATAGAACAAGTAGCAAAAAGTGCTTTTATTTCAAGCTTTGTCCCTCGCATACCTTCAGGACGACCCAATATCTCTTTGCCATCAAGTTTGAAGGAAATAGGGAATACTTTAATTACTTTTTTATTATTTAAATTTAAATTATCTTCGCAATCTTTTAAGGCTTTATTTATATCTAAGTTTGTCACTTCACCGTCTGCTTTAGAAATGATTCCTACACCACTCGTCATATCTCCGCGTAAAGTGGCACCTCCAATAGAGATAAAAGCACGTCTGATTCTTATTCCAGAACTTTTTTCTGCCATGGTAATAGCATTTTTGAGAGAAATAACCGCTTCGGAAATATTTACGACGTAGCCATGTCGCATGCCTTTCGTTTCACTTTCTCCAATGCCAATAATTTTAGGATTTTTTTCTCCTTTTAGAAATTCTCCTACTACGACTCTCGTCGTCGTGGACCCCATGTCTATTCCTATAGAAATATTTCTGATCATCCCAGTACTAAAATTTTTCTTTTAATACTTATTATTATATCACGTAATCTAAAATTTAGTACGGGACAAGTACTTCTCTTCTGCTTTTTCCATTTTTTTTCCATGTTCCATTCCTTTCAAATGAAGCATCCCGTGTATAACCAAAAAACCCAATAGTTGATCAAAAGTTCTACCGAATTTTTTCAATTCTTTTCTGATTTTACTTTTACATAAAAGAATCTCTCCTTCTTTTTTTGAGAAGGGGAACGAGAGTACATTGGTAGATTTATCCACGTTCCTGTATTTTTTATTTATTTCTCTAGATTTTTTTTCACTAATAAAAGCAATAGACAAAGAGTAATCTTTGCCTAGTATATCTCGCTTTATTTTTTCAAATTCCATATTTCTTGTCCCGAACGAAGTCGAGGGATTATTTAATTTTACCGAGTTTGCGAAGTTTTTCTATTTCAGCTCGTCTTTCGAGGCGTTTTAGTGTACCCTTTTTTACTTTAAGTTTAGACTCCTTTCTTTTATTGTAGCGATTTCCTTTTACTTTTTGAATGATATTTGACTCTTGGATTCTACGAGAAAAACGACGCAAAATGCTTGCGTTATTTTCATTTCCATTTTTATTTACTTCAATTACTGTTTTTGCCATATGAACAATAGATTATCATATAGAAACTATATAGGCAAGCTTGATTTTGTTTTTTCCCCTAAACCAGGTTTAGGGAAATTTCCCTAAACCTGGTTTAGGGGAGATTGCATATGCCGAAAAAAGTATCATTTTATGTTTTTTATTGGACTTTTTTGCAAAAAAAAGCTAGTATGTATGAATGAAACAAGCAGGAGATTACATAACAGAAGAAAAAAAGAAAGCTTTAGAAAAAGAATTAAAAGACTTAAAAGGCCCAAAAAGAAAAGAGATTCTTGATAGTTTAGAGTATGCAAAGTCGCTTGGTGACTTGTCTGAAAATGCAGAATATCACCAGACTCGTGAGGATCAAGGTAAACTCGAAGAGAGAATCGCGAAAGTCGAAGAAATTTTACGAAATTCTCAAGTTGTATCCGGAGGAGGTGGAGAGGAAATAGAAATAGGTTCAAAAGTTGTCGTAATAAAAAAAGGAGAAGATAAAGAAAAGAATTATCAGATCGTAGGTTCTGAGGAAGCAGATATGGCGCTCGGTAAGATTTCTAACAGATCTCCATTTGGTATGGCACTTTTTGGAAAAAGAAAAGGAGATGATATTTCATTTCAAACTCCTAACGGAGAAGTCCATTATAAAATCGTAAACGTAGCCTAATAAAAGGCTAGCAATTTTAAAATATGTCTTCAATTGATGAAATTAGGGACGCAAGAATAGGAAAATTAAAACTTTTGAAAGAAAAAGGTTTTGATCCCTATAAAGCAAAAAGTTTTAGAGAGCTCTCTTTAAAAGAAGCTGTTGATTCATTTGATGTTTTAGAGAAAGACGGGAAAACGAAATGGATTTCTGGAAGAGTCATGTCTATCCGTGGACAAGGAGCTATCATTTTCGTGACCTTAAATGATGGCACAGGACTTTTCCAAGGTTTGTTTAAAAAAGATGTGATAGGTGACGAGAAATTTGATTTTTTTAATGAAGTTGTAGATATTGGAGATTTTATAGAAATTAATGGTACTTTTTTTACAACTAAAAGAGGAGAAAAGACGATAGAGGCGAAAGACTGGTCTATGCTTTCTAAAAGTCTGCTTCCTCTGCCTGAAAAGTGGCATGGCTTGCAAGATATAGAAGAAAGATTTCGAAAGAGATATTTAGATATTTTGATGGATCCTGAAGTTAAGGATTTACTTATCAAGAAAACGAAATTTTGGGACACAGCGCGTACTTTTATGAAGGATCATGGATTCTTAGAAGTTGAGACTCCGACCCTTGAAGTGACGACAGGTGGGGCAGAGGCAACTCCATTTAAAACGTATAATGAAGATTTTAAACTTCCTTTATTTTTACGTATATCTATAGGTGAGCTTTGGCAAAAACGTCTTATGTCTGCTGGGTTTCCAAAAACTTTTGAAATAGGTAAGGCATATAGGAATGAAGGAACAGATGCCAATCATTTGCAAGAATTTACTAATCTAGAATTTTATTGGGCATATGCAAATTACGAAGATGGAATGAAACTCGTAGGAGAGCTTTATAAAAAAATTGCTATAGATGTTTTCGGTAAGACCAATTTTGAAACACGTGGGCATAAGTTTGATCTTTCTGGTGAGTGGAAACGTATTGATTATAGAGAGACTGTCAAAAAAGAAACGGGCATAGATGTACTCGACACTACTTATGAAGAAGTAAAAAAGACTCTTGAGAAATTAAAAATTGTTTATGATGGCGACACCATGGAGCGATTAGTGGATACACTTTGGAAACATTGCAGAAAACAAATTTCTGGGCCTGTATTTTTAACAGGGCACCCAAAGCTTGTTTCTCCACTTTCAAAATCAATGTCTGATAATCCTGATTTAACAGAAAGATTTCAAATAATTATTGCAGGTGCTGAGATAGGTAATGGCTTTTCTGAATTAAATGATCCCTTAGACCAAGCAGAAAGATTTGAGGCTCAACAAGAACTTCTAAAAGCGGGAGATAAAGAAGCAATGATGCCAGATATGGAATTTGTAGAAATGCTTGAGTACGGCATGCCTCCTACTTGTGGTTTTGGTTTTGGAGAATTACTTTTTGCTTTTCTAGCTGATAAACCTATTCGGGAGACTCAATTTTTCCCGCTCATGCGTCCTAGAAATTTGGAATAAAAAAACCTGGCACCTTTTTGAATAGGATACAAATGCCAGGTCTCGTCTTTATTGGATGATAACGACGATGATGATACTACCTCCCGTATTGGAGAATTTCAAATTCAAGAGCGTGATATAAACGCATCACCTCCTCCACAAGAGGCAGTGCCTCACGCTCATCACTAATCGACATGTACTACTAATTAATATGGTATTCCTGTAGCAGAATATGTCAATGAATTTTTTATGAAGTTATCCACAGGGGAAAAGGGTTAAAAAAGACAAATAAAAAAGGTCTTAATGTTTGCTTAAACAAAACATCAAGACCTCTGGCTGCAACACCCAACTTCCGGTAAGGTGTCGCACATTTAAATTCTGCGCTAGGACATATTCTTTTTTCCCTATACAAAAAAGTCAGTATGTACTGCGCACGGTTTCACATCATCGATGAAAACCAACCAAATCTATAAAAATTCTATATTTACAAATTCTCCTACAGAATAGCACTTCTAATCTTAGAAGTCAAGCTTTTGGGTGAATAAAAAGGAAAAGAGCCTGAAGTGAAAACTTCAGGCTCTGTTGTGCTATGCTCCTTTATTCATAGCCATAATAAAAGAATTATATGCAGTGGTTATTTCACCAACTACATGTGAAAGAACAAGATATGCTTGTTGACTACTTAGTCAACAGCATGTGATTTGTGAGTGGTGCTTTTCCACCGACGTACAGTCGATAGAAATAAACACCCGATGAGTAACCCGAAGCGTTAAAAATTGCTTCGTGTTGTCCGGCTTGCATCTCCTCATTATTGACGAGTGTTGTAATCTCCTGGCCGAGAACATTTAACACTTTGAGTGTCACACGTTCCGAGGTCGGAAGGTTAAACCGGATTGTTGTCGTCGGATTGAACGGATTCGGATAGTTCTGAGACAATGAGAATGCCGCCGGCAATGTTGTTGCCGGGGAGTTCTCTTCAACGCCGGTCACAGATTGGATTTCCACATTAATTGGGATATGCCGATTAACTTCTCCTGAAAATTTGATTTTCTCAGGGTTACCATTAACGCGGAAAAGTTTTTCGCCATTGATGAAGTTTCCACCAGTGAAGAAAGAAATGATTGTCTTATTCCCATCTTTGTGGATTGTTGATTGTGCTTTTGAAGTTAATACTTCGACAGAAGTCGCATCGGTGAAAATAAATTCACCGTTGTAGATCGAATCCTTGTCGACGCATATTGTTGCATAGTTTGGGTGAATGGTGATAGGTAGTGTAACTCCAACTCCACCACCTCCATTATCCCATCCATAACATCCATTAACAACAAAACAGGATCTCAATTTTACGAGATATTCCTGTAGTTGCTCATGGTCATAGGAATCACCTGGATCTCCATTGCCATCGAGATCCATTGCCAGAATCTGATATGGATCCAATACAGAGTCATTTCCATTCCATGAGTTCCATCTAACTTCGATCATATAATCAAGGTCAGGTAGTGTAACTTGACTATCGTAATTTGCATCCCCGTACATCGGGGGCAAATATACGCCAACCAAGGACCCGTATAGTTCGGGTATCTTTTTTTCAATTCGATTGGATACATACCTCCCATTTGTAATCGAGAAAATATGTTTTCCAAGTTTCGCATCTTGAAAGGACATACGGATGGTTCCATAGAACCAACCACACACTGGTGTGGAATATGACATTACAGCTCTTATAATTGAGGAGCTATCATTTAGTCCTCTAAACGATGCTGTTCCATAGAGTCCATTTCGATTTCCGTAGGCGTAGATATTTTGGGCATAACTTTCCAAAATTACACCGTTTGTATTTATTTCAAAACTTACAACTCGTGTGCTTTCTGCGAGGTACATTCGGAACTGCATTTCACGTTGACTGTATGCCGTTGTATATGGCATATCTGCCAGCATGATAAATGATTGCTGTACCGGTACCGGTATGGGGGTCGTTGAATCACATACCCCGCTGAGATTTTTCATCATTATTGGGCGATGATTCTCCACGGCGAAACATATCGAGGTTGTGATGATTATGGCAATAAGAAATATAATGCCAAAAAACGTGATTAAACGGTGAGTCTTCTTCATAAGAAGATCTCCTTTCCTTAAGATAGTGATTAAATTCCACCCTTTTGAGTGGCTTTAGTTTGGTATTTATTTGACAAACAGCATTTCTCCTTAAAACAGGGGATTTTTATATACTTGTATATCCTAGCATAGTTGTTTACAGAAGTCAAGATGTGTGGTGAGATATAGAGAAGGGTTACCCGGTAGTAGAACTTGGCAATGTTTTGGGTACAAAACGCACTTTGTGCTTTGCCAAGTCTCACTACCGGGTTATCCACAGGCAGGGCTTGGTGTTATTTTAATATGTGGAATATAATGTATATCAAGTGGGAAAAGGTGGGAAATTTAGAAATAAATAAAATTATGTTAATTGGCGAATACATACACACAATAGATGAGAAAAATAGAGTTTCTTTGCCCGCAAAATTTCGAAAAGAAATGGGCAAGAAAGTCATCATCACGCCAGGTCTCGATCAATGTTTATTTATTTTCACAATTTCCGAATGGGAAAAAGTTTCAAATAGACTTTCTAGTTCAACATCTGATTTATCTTTCTTGTCGACTGACCAGCGAACTTTCAACAGAAATATGTTTGGACAGGCATCAGACGTAGAAGTCGATACGATAGGAAGAATTTTAATACCGGATTATTTGAAAGAAAAAATAAAAGTATCTGGCAAAGTCGCACTCATAGGAGTGCAAGACAGAGTGGAAGTTTGGAACGATAAAGTTTGGGTAGAGTATAAAGCCGGAGCAGCGAAACAAGCAGAACCATTGGCCGAGAAATTAAGCAGAGGAGGAGAATAAAATGCAAGCGATACACAAGACAGTTCTTTTAAATGAAACAATAGAGAGTTTAAATTTACAAAACAAATCTTTAGTTTTAGATTGTACTTTCGGTGGTGGGGGGCATAGTAAAGAAATTTTAGAAAGATATCCAAATGCAAAGATAATAGCACTCGATCAGGATAAAAGTGTTTGGGAAAAAGCGAAGGATAAGTTCAAGGGTTTTGAAAAAAGGATTTTCTTTGTAAACGCAAACTTCAGGGATCTGGAAAACTTAGAGTCAAAGAATTTTTTTGAAACTGCGCCCTCGGAGACAAAAGGACAGGGGACCCACACGTTTCTTAAAAACTCTTTGCCTCTAAGTTTTAGTGCGATTATTTTTGACTTAGGATTGAGTTCAGATCAATTGGAGAATTCAGGTAGAGGATTTTCTTTCATGAGGGAGGAGCCATTGCTCATGACCATGAAAGAGAACCCACAAGAGGAAGACCTGACAGCTATGGATATCGTAAATACTTGGGAAGAGAAAAGTTTAGCAGATATTATTTACGGTTATGGCGAAGAAAGGTTTTCTAGAAAAATAGCAAAAGGGATAGTGGAAGCAAGAAAGAAAAAAAAGATAGAAACGACATGGGATTTAGTAAAGATAATAGAGGAGAATGTACCGGCATCATATAAAAGAGGAAGATTGCACTTTGCCACGAAGACATTCCAAGCATTACGGATAGCAGTGAATGATGAATTAGGGGCATTACAAATGGGGCTTGAAAAAGGGTTTGAAGTTTTGAAGGAAGGAGGAAGAATGTCAGTGATTTCTTTTCATAGTTTGGAAGACAGAATAGTTAAAAGATTTTTTAAGGAAAAGGAGAAAATAGGGGAGGCAAAATTAATTAGTAAAAAACCAATAACAGCAAAAGAAGAAGAAATAAAAAATAATCCTAGATCGAGAAGTGCAAAGTTAAGAGTTTTGGAAAAAATATTATGAAAACAATGAGTTTAAAATTAAAGAGTTATACGAACAATGTAAATATCATTGACAATGGTAATTTACAGGTACGTATCCTACATACTATGCTTTGGATGGTAGCTATTCTTGCTTTTTGTTATGTTATATTCCTAGGCAACATGGTTTTTAATATTGTAGAGCGTAAGGCATTTGAGAGCGAAGCCCTTACTCTTTCAAGTGAAGTGGGCAACTTGGAGCTAAGATATTTATCTGAATCTGAGAAGGTAGATCTAAATCTTGCGTATTCCCTTGGTTTTAAAGAAATAAAAACGAAATATGCTACTCGAAAGGCTCTTGGCAGTATAAATATCGCTAAAAATGAAATATAGTTTTCTTTTTAGAAATAGAATTGTATTTTTTTGTATCTCATTTTTTGCTTTAATATTAATAGGCAAACTTTTTCTAGTACAAGTCGTACATAGTAATGAATATTCTGATCGAGCGGATAGACAATACTCTACTCCTTCTTCAAATATTTTTGAACGTGGGACTATTTATTTTGAACAAGAAAATGGTCAGCTCGTTTCAGCCGCGATGCAAACTACAGGATTTAAAATAGCTATCAATCCTATAAAAATAATTGATAAAGAATCGGTTTATAGTGAATTATCAAAAATAATTACTTTAGACCATGATGAATTTATAATTAAAGCAGAAAAGACCGATGATCCTTATGAAGAAATAGCAAATCACTTAACGAAGATAGAAGCTGATGCGATATCTCTTTTGAAAATTCCTGGACTTTCTGTTTATAAAGAAAAATGGCGTTTTTACCCAGGTGCCAACATGGCATCGCAATCGCTTGGGTTTGTGGCCTATAAAGGTGATGAATTGGGTGGACGTTATGGCCTTGAGAGACAATACGAGAATGTGCTCGCACGAAATAAAGACAACCCGTATATTAATTTCTTTGCAGAAGTCTTTTCTAATATAAATAAAACATTATTTAGTGATGAATCTAAAGAAGGTGATGTAGTGACGACGATAGAACCCTCGGTCCAAAGTTTTTTAGAAAAAACGCTTGAAGGGGTAAAAGAAAAATACCAGATTGATTCTATCGGAGGGATAATAATGAATCCGACAGATGGATCTATCTATGCACTTTCTAGCAAACCTGATTTTGATATAAATAATTTTTCAAAAGTTAAAACGACTTCTACATTTTCCAATCCTTTAGTAGAAAATGTTTTAGAATTTGGATCTGTCGTGAAGCCTCTCGTCATGGCAGCGGCACTCGATACAAAAGTTGTCACAGCTAATACGACTTATGATGATAAAGGTTCAGTAATAGTTGAAAATAAGGAAATATTTAACTTTGATAAAAAAGCTCGTGGAGTCGTAAATATGCAAGAAGTTTTGAATCAATCATTAAATACGGGTATGGTTTTTGTAGAAAAAAAATTAGGCAAACAAAATATGCGTGATTATATGCTTTCTTATGGAATAAAAGAAAAGACTGGTATCGATTTACCAAATGAAACAAGTGGATTGGTTTCTAATTTTATAAACAGCTCTCGTGAGATAGAATATGCAAACGCTGCTTTCGGACAAGGTATAGCTTTGACACCTGTCGAGCTCATAAGAGGCCTCGCATCATTATCAAATGGTGGGAACCTTGTCGTGCCACATCTCGTGCAGAAAATAAAATATAATGATGGTACAGAAAAAGAAATGACGTATGAGAAAACTCGTGTGAAAATATCTGAAGCCACAGCAACAGAAATCACTCGTATGCTTGTAAATGTCTCAGATCAATCAGTATTTAAGGGAAATGCAAAGTTGGAACGTTATAGTGTCGCAGTAAAAACAGGGACTGCGCAAGTTGCCAATAATGAAGGAGGGGGATATTATGAAGATAGGCATACGCATTCCTTCGTCGGATATTTCCCTGCCTATGATCCTAAATTTATAATTCTTCTTTATGCGATAAATCCAAAAGGTGTGCCTTATGCGGTGCAGACTTGGGCAGATCCATTTTTAAGTATTACAAATTTTTTAATTAATTATTACGAAGTTGCGCCAGACAGATAGACCCCTCCCAACCTCCCCTTGGCAGGGGAGGAGAAATTATGAAAACAATATTTAAAAAAATAGTCACATATATATTACGAATAGAATCACGACTTGTGCTTTGGAAATATAAACCCCAAGTCGTCGCTATCACTGGTTCTGTCGGTAAGACTTCTACTAAAGATGCAGTCTATGCTGTCATCTCGGGTGTTTCTTATGTTCGCAAAAGTGAAAAAAGTTACAATAGTGAGATAGGTCTACCTTTGACTATTTTAGGTTGTCCCAATGCATGGAATAATCCTTTCATGTGGTTATTAAATATTTTAAAAGGGTTATGGCTTTTTGTTTGGCCTCATAAATATCCTAAATGGCTTGTGCTTGAGGTGGGCATAGGTAAACCTGGGGATATGCATCGCACTGCATCATGGCTTCGAAGCGATGTCGTCATCATCACTGCGATAGGAGAGACACCAGCACATATTGAATTCTTTGATTCACGTAAACATCTCATAGAAGAAAAAGGTAAACTGATTAAAACTCTAAAGAAGGATGGACTTTTGATACTAAACAATGATGATGGAGCAGTGGCAGAGATGAAAGAAAAGACAAAATGCAGGGTTTTGACATTCGGATTTAAAGAAGATTCTGACATAAAAGGTTCTGAGGATAGTATTTTATATAGCACAGATAAAGGTATCCCTGAAGGTTTGATTTTTAGAATAGATGAAGGAGGGAGTAGTATGCCTGTCATCATTGAGGGAGTATTTGGTAGGAATCATGTCTATGCATCGTTAGGAGCATTAGCCCTTTCTTCAGGATTAAAATTTAATATGCTGGATGCAATACATAAACTTAAAGTTTATAGTGTCCCTCCGGGGCGTATGCGTCTTCTCAAAGGTATTGAAGATTCTTTTATAATAGACGATACTTACAATTCTTCTCCATTTGCTTGTGAATCTGCACTCAAGACTTTGGGAGAAGTAAAAATTGCTGGGAGGAAGATAGCTGTCTTGGGTGATATGCTCGAGCTCGGGAAACATACAGAAGAATCTCATAAAAATATTGGTAAGGTAGCTAAAGAAAATGCTGATATTCTTGTTGTAGTAGGACTTAGAGCAAAGAAAATAAAAGAGGGAGCACTCGAAGCAGGGATGAAAGAAAAAAACCTGCCTCGCGTTGGCGAATTTTCGCGAGTCAAGGCGGGAATTTTTGAATTTTTGGATTCACATGAGGCAGGGGAGTTCTTGAAAACTTTTATAGAAAGAAATGATTTGATTTTAATAAAAGGTTCACAAGGAATGAGAATGGAATATGCAGTAGAAGCGATTCTCGAAGATATAAAAAATAAATCTTTTCTCCTCGTCCGCCAAGACGAAGAATGGCTGAATAAGAAATAAAAAAGGCGTAATTGTACTATTGCTAGTAAAACTACGCCTATATTGCGATGGAGACTTTTCTTTCATAAGAGTCTCCTGTTTTCGGGTTTCTTTTCATTCCAACGTGCTATCACACGAAGGAGTATGTATGCTCCCAAGAGAGCAAAACAGAATCCGTCCCGAAATATTTCTACAAAATTTTCATCAATAACTATAATATGTGGCATGTTGACCCCATAATGTATTGAACAATAGTTAACTGAGTACATTATACACTATCTGCTATCCATTTGTCAAGTGTGGATAACTAGAGGAGGTCCGACCTTCGTAATAGTTAATAAAACGGGTATAGTGTGCTACGATGTATATCATTAAACTAATGGTTCTTTTAGAAAATTAGAGAAGGAGATTATAAAATGTTTAACCCCAAAAAAGATGTGCGAATTCAAAAAAAAGGTTACTTTTGGGGTGGACATGATTCAATTGAACATCCCCTAAAAGAACTTCATGGAGAAGAGAATTTAATTTCTTTCCCAATTCCAAATTATAATGTTTTTTCAAGTCTTCGTAGGCTTGATTTACGTTATGATTTGCTTTTAAGATTGGGACTTCATTTCATTTCTAGTTTTTATAGAATTCACTTACTGAGGCGTGAATTTAGTATGCTTCAGAGTATTCCAGTTTTTCTAAACTAATGCATGGCCTGAATAATTTTCAGGCCATTTTGCTTTTTATATCTATCAGACGGAGTAAAGCCCTGTAGAGGTCAATTTAATGACGTGCAGGGCTTCGCTTTTACTTCTTGTAAAAAATTTTTGTTCCTCCTACCCATGCTATGGAGCTGGGTCGGGTAGAAAATTGCCATCCTGCGGGGTATAACTTGAGGAATATTATCCTCAATATCCCAGCCTCATCTTTTACATGAAATATATTCATTTGTGTAAGAGATAGGTTCCCGCTATTTTCAAAATATGGTTTCTTTTTTGTAGAAAGAACAAGCAGATAGATGTCCGACAACTTTAGCTCAATTTTTTCATTGAATTCTCTGACGAATTCACTGTCAGAGACTATGTCGCCTGTTTTGATTACTTGTGAGGTCAGCAAAGTAACATTTTTTGAATCCTCATTTTTGATTTCTTTAAAGATATCTTTAAATGATGAACTCATCATCACAACACTCGTTTCACCATTATTGGTAGTTTCTTGTCCATTGACCGTCGTTGTGCCGACGAGAAACATTATGATCGATAACGAGATTAAAAACATTCTGAATTTCTTCATGACACTCTCCTAGTATTTTAGATAATGGGGGTTATTTATGGTGAACTATTTTTGAAACTCTTTTTTTATTATATCATATAAAAATATGTAAGTAAATAGAATGTAATATTTTTTGATTTATATTATATCGGGCCGTACATTAATTTGATTTTTTCTAATCCTCGATGTATTTTGACAGCGACTGCGTTTTTCGTCTGTCCAGTAATGAGAGAGATTTCTTTTAGTGATAAGTCTTGTATATATCTCATGCGCATTATCTTTCTGTAGGTTTCAGGAAGACGTGCAATAAAAATAAGTGCAGCTTTTCCATCTAGCGCATTAAAAAGATTTTCGGGTAATTCATTAGCGCATGGTTCAAATCCTTTTTCGAGTAATATATCGAGCGAAGTACTTTTGTGTTTTCTGTATTGATCTACAATAAGATTGTTCAAAACGTGATAAAGAAATGCTTTCATAATATCTATTTTCCCACCTTTGATGAGATAGCTCCAAGTTTTTGTAAAAGTGTCTTGAACTAGATCTTGACTCAACATACGGTTGTTTATTTTAAAATACGCACGCGCGTTAAGCCCTTTGTCAAAATCATGGTGCGCTGTGGTCAATATGTCTTTTAACTTTTCTTCTTGTTTTGGGGTCATAGTATATAATTAAAGCCGTTTATAACTATTATTAATTACCCAAGTATTACAATGTTGTATTAAATATCGTTATTATATCAATCATTATATGATGTTATTGTGAAGAGTAGGGAAAGGCTTATTACACAAATATTACAATAGATTATTTTATGGAGGGGTATTTCTAGACACTTAACCATAACACACTATATAGTTTTTAGCGAGGAGGATGGTGTTGTAATATTTTTTACCCTTTTACGTCTATAGAGTTATATGAAAATAAATAAAAAAGAGAACAAAAAAATTGAGAATTCTGTGGATTCAAAGTTCATAGAACATTTATGGGAAAAGAGTTGGACATACATTAAAACAGTAGTAGATGTGGTGAGAGAACCTATCTTGGTTCTTGATAAGGATTTTCGTGTGATGGCCGCGAATGATTCTTTTTATCGAGTTTTTCAGGTCGAAAAACAAGATACCGAAAATAAAATTATATATAAACTTGGTAATGGTCAGTGGGATATTCCTGCTTTAAGAAAACTTTTAGAAGATATTTTGCCAATGAATACGTTTTTTAAGGGTTTTGAGGTGACTCATGAGTTTCCCTTTATAGGACGAAAGGTAATGATATTGAATGCTCGTCAGATACATTTCAAAGAAGATACTACGCTAGAGACATTTCCGCCTATTATACTTCTTGCTATGGAAGATGTGACGGAGATAATGCTCATAGCAGAGACACTTGCTAGTCATGCGAATCATGTTGAGACTAAACTTAAAGAACAAGCAAAAAAAATGGAAATACATATTGAACAATTAAAAAAGGAGATTGCTGCACTCAAAAAATAAAAACATGTAATAGTATTATCTTTTGGACGTCTTATATATATCGAAGATTATTATTAAAAAATTAAATCATCTGCGTAAGCAGGAAATATTATATGGGAATTATTATATGGATTGTGTTTGGTGGATTAGTGGGTTGGATAGCGTCTTTGATCATGAATACTGACGCACAACAAGGAATAATACTCAATATCATAGTAGGTGTCATAGGAGCCATAATCGGTGGTTTCATTATGACCTTTTTTGGAGAAAGTGGAGTGACGGGTTTTAATCTTTATAGTTTTTTAGTGGCGATACTCGGGTCTATCGTTCTTATAGCAATAGTTAAATTCATTCGTTAGATTTCATTACGTGTTCAGTTCCGAAGAAGAATAAAAAATAATAAGAATAAAAGTTATTTTTCTTCGAAACTGGACACGTGAGGGAGATTAAAAAAAACGAAGGGCCGGCCTTCTCTAGTTATCCACAGAAATAAAAAAACAACCCGACTTCACAATATGGAAGCCGGGTGTAGATATACAAGAAAACTATTACATAAACGGATACGAATTCCGCTACTTCTTACCTGAATAAAAAAGTGGACCAAACGTATGACTGCGACTCAGCTCGCACGTTTGTTTTCCCGATGTAGACTAGGCAGAGACATTATTAACAATCTGTGTCTCATTGAGTCGACCACATACTCTCCCCGTTGTTTCGTATCCCATCAATATTTCTGATGGCTCGAGAGAATAATCAGGATATAATAGGAGCATATCTTTCTTAAGATTATTCTTTTTATAAAAAAAGTCAAGAAATTATGTATACTTCGTATTCAAGCATTGTGTGGTCACAAGTTACTAAATTTTTTACTTCTTAAAATCGTAAAAAATATAAGTACTTGCCCACCCCGGCTCGGCAATTTTTCTTCTGAAAAATTATGCCTGTGCCTTCACAAATCGCTCACAAATAAAGCAGTTTATTTGCTTTGCGCGATTTGTGACCCTACAGAGAATCGGACTCTGATTTTATCCTTGAGAAGGATACGTCCTAGCCGTTAGACGATAGGGCCAATTTAATGAATATAGCATTTTTAGGTAAAAAATAAAAATTAAAGCGTACCCGTAGGGTACGCTCTTGTAACTAAAAAAAGCTTTTATTAATTATGGTGAGTGATCTCTCCGTCCACGACCACTCTTGCGTGGTTTCTGAATACCCTTTAAACTTTGTTTGTATTCAGACATAGGTCTTGTCTTGAAATTGATACCGGTTTGTGGTTTTTCTGAACCCGGTGTTTTTCTTGAAGTTCCATTTGGCATAGATACTCCTCTATTAATAAAGAGTTTAAGAATATGGATTAGTTTGTGCCTCCATCTATATTATTACCACTTTTAGCTTTATTTTCAATAGGAGGATGTTAATAACTTAGATTCTAGTCTTCTAATTTAGGTTTCTCTAATGAAAGAGTTGAGAGCTCAGGGGATGTGCCTGAAATTCTAAGTATATCTTTATCTATCATTTTAAATTGTCTGCTACCTTCATCATAATGACTTACAGTTACATTAAGAGCTTTACCTATTTTGTGGTAATAATCTTCATAAGATTTCAAATGTTTGTTAAGCATTCCTACATTTTTTATTACTCCTTCTATATCCTTTTCTAGTTTAAACGCTTTAAAGCCATATAAAACTGATTGAAGGTATGCCATAAAGGTTGTTGGGGAAACGATTATTACTTTTTTTTCATTGTAAGCATAATCTATTAAATTTCTAGTGTTCACTTTGATTGAACCAACTTCATTAACAAGGAGATCATAATAAATAGCTTCTGCAGGTATATACATAAATGCAAAAGGAAGAGTACCTTCTTCTGGTAAAATATATTTTGCTGTTTCGTCGATTCTTTTTTTTAAATCATTTTTAAACTCCTTTTCAAGTTCTTCGCGTTGTTTATCGTCTATTGCATGTACAACACGATCATAATTATCTAATGAAAATTTTGCATCAATTGGAATTATTCCTTCTTTTACTATTATTATTGCATCTACTTTTTCCTTATTTTTGAATTCATACTGCATTTTATATTGCCCAGGAGCTAATGTATTTGAAAGAATAAGTTCTAGTGAAGCTTCTCCCCAATTTCCACGTTGTTTTTGATGTTTGAGGGTTTTTTCTAGACTTCCAAGCTGTTCAGCGATAGTCATAAATTGTCGTGTTGCCTCATTTGTTTTAGTCTGCTCACGTGCTACATCTATCAAACTTTTACTCATTTGTTCATTGATATCCTTCAATAATTTCTGTGATTCAGAAAATTGAGTACGTACCGCATCTTGCATATCTCTTCGTGATTCGGTGAGTTTTGAATCAAGTTGATGTGCAATATCTGACATGCTTTGTTGGAGTAATAAAAAAGCTTTATTTTCCTCATTATTATTTTCCTTTTTTTTAAGCAAAAAATAAAGGACAATGCCCACAATCAATACCACTATTATAATTATCAAAATGTTTTCCATAAATTATAATTTACCCAAATAATGTTTTAACGTATAGATCCAGTCTTCGTCAATTTGATCACTTTCGACTTTTTGAGCAAGGAGCCATTCGAGATATCCTGGATCAATGCGAACTATCTCTTTTATTTCTTTTCCATTGTGTTTTCCAAAATTGATATATTTGAAAAGGGAAGGATGAGAAGATATTTCTATCATTTTTTGAACAGCCTCTTCTTCATCTATCTTTTCTTGCTCTATTATTTTATTTTTTAATCTTTCATATAATTTTTCTAAAACCAACACATCTCCTAGCGCGTCGTGTGCTGTAGCATCTATCTCTATTTCCAAAAGGTATCGTAGAAATTGTAGATTGTATTTACCCATTTTTCCTTCAGGATCTAAGTGCCTTGCGAGTCTTAAAGTGCAGATAAAATTTGTAGGGATAATACCTTCTTTTTTTATTATCATTAAATCAAAAGGTGCATTGTGAGCGACGACGATAGAATCTTTATCTTCAAAAAGTGTTTTAATTTTTTTAAATTCAGGACTTTGAGTGAAAGGTATTTTGTCCTCTAACATTTTGTTTGAAATGTGATGTACTGCTGAAGCCTCGGGAGGGACTTTTATTGGTGGCTTATAAAGACCAGAAAAATCCTCGTTGCCACTTTTATAAGCTATTTGGCACAAGAAATCTTTCTCTGTATTACCTGTAGTCTCAGTATCAAAAAATATAATTTTTTGCATATAGTATATTTTAACACATTTTGCTATAATAAAACTATGCTTCATGAACAAATAAAAAACAATATAAAAACGGCAATGTTGGCAAAAGATCTTGTTTTGCTTGAGACATTGCGATCAATGGTGGCGGGGTTTACAAACGAGCTTGTTTCTAAAAATAGAAAGCCAAATGAAATACTTACCGATGAAGAGGTAATTGCCGTCATTACTCGACTTTCAAAACAGCGAAAAGATTCTATTGAACAATATAAAAAGGGCAATAGACAAGATCTAGTAAACGAAGAAGAAGCACAGCTTGCTATATTAGGAACCTATCTACCAAGATTAATGGAAAAAAGTGAAATAGAAAAAATAGCAAAAGCAAAGAAGGAAGAGCTAAGTATTGATGCCACAAAGAAAGGAATGTTGATGCAAGTTTTGATGAAAGAATTAAAAGGTAAGGCAGATGGGAAGATGGTGAAAGAAGTGGTTGATGATCTTTTTTAATACATGCATACAGTACAAATTTTAAACCATATAGTACAGGACAATCAGATTTTAGCGTATTTGGTGATTTTTCTAGGGCTTATTTTTGAAGGAGAAATAGTGGTCATTACCACTGGAATTCTTTCTTATCTCGGGGCTCTTAATTTTTGGGTAGCACTTATTTTTATTATTGCTGGAGGAATAGCGAAAACGTTTGGTGGATATTACCTAGGAGGGTATATTTATAAGAAATATAATGATCATGAGTTTTTTAAATATCTTGAAAGGAGAGTGGCGTATTTCATGCCTAGATTTTTAGAGAAACCGTTTTGGTCTATTTTTATTTCAAAATTTATCATGGGTGTGAATTATTTGATTGTTTTATTTTCAGGATATAAAAAAATTAATTTAAAAACTTATTTAAAAGCTGAATTATTGTCTACAGCTATCTGGGCTCCACTTCTCTTGTCCTTAGGGTTTTTCTTTAGTCAGACTGCTCTTTCATATAGTAAAGAGATAAATAAATTTTCTCTTATTATTTTGATTCTAGTGGTAGTCTTTTTGCTTTTTGATAAATTAGTAGCATATTTTTACAGAATCTTTCAGTATTTTAAGAATATTAATATTAGTATAGACAATAATGAAAAATAAAAAATTAGTAACACACAATGGGTCTTTTCATGCAGATGATGTCTTTGCTGCAGCTACTCTTTCCTTATTGTTAGAAAAGAATGGAGAAACTTTTGAAATAATTCGTACTCGTGACCCCAAGATAGTGGAGGAAGGGGATTATGTTTTTGACGTGGGTGGAATTTATGATGAAAAAACAAATAGATTTGATCATCATCAAATGAGTTTTAAAGAAGAAAGAGAGGAGGGTATTTTGTATTCTTCTTTTGGTCTAGTCTGGAATAAATTTGGGACAAATCTTTGTGAATCTTTAAAAGCAAAAGAAATCGTAGAGAGAAAACTAGTAGTTCCCATCGATGCAAATGATAATGGTTTTAATTTAGTTGAAAATAAATATGATGTTTCTCCATATTTTTTGGAATATCTTTTTTATTCTATGCGTCCATCTTGGTCTGAAGATAATTTAAATGATGATCAAATGTTTTTTGAGAGTGTGAAAATAGCTAAACTGATTTTATCTAGAGAAATCATCAAAGCAAAAGATTTAATCTTAGCAGAAGAAAAAATGATAAAAAATTATCAGGATTCTAAAGATAAAAGAATAATCATTTTAGATAAAGATTATTTTTATGGAAATGTCTTAAATAAATTTAAAGAACCACTTTTTGTAATCTATCCTAGGACAGACAAAGTCTCTTGGGCAGTAAGAGCCGTTAGAGACGATTCAAATAATTTTAAGAATAGAAAAAATCTACCAAGTGCGTGGGCAGGGCTTCGGGATGAGGAATTACAAAAGGTTACTGGAGTAGAAGATGCAATATTTTGCCACAGAGCGCTTTTTTTAGCAGTTGCAAGATCTAAAGAAGGAGCAATCAAATTAGCAGAATTGGCGTTGGTGTAAAATTAAAAAAATCAAAAGAACAAAACTTTTGCCGGTACGGATTTTTTGAAGCTTAAAAAATCCTGAAATTGGCTTGCCGTCGCTCGCCAAACCCCTTAAAAGCTTTGTTCTTTTAATTTTTTGATTTGTGCTATTATAACAATTATGGCATTTGTTGATGAAATAAAAATATATGCAGAAGCAGGACGTGGTGGAGATGGCGTCGTCAGATGGCGACAAGAGAAATTTGTGCCAAGAGGTGGACCTGCAGGAGGCGACGGTGGACGTGGCGGGGATTTTTATGCGCAAGCTGTACGTGATGTGCATGTACTTTCAAAATATAAAGCAAAAAAAAGTTTTAGCGCAGAGCGGGGCGAAGACGGTGGAAATAAAAGTTTACATGGGAAAAAGGGTGAAGATTTTATTTTAGACCTACCAGTGGGGACTATTATCACAAATCTTGAGACAGATGAACAATGGCAACTTTTAGAGGAAGGACAGAAAGTTTTACTCCTGAAGGGTGGGTATGGTGGTTTTGGAAATGAACATTTTAAAAGTTCTACGAATACAACTCCAAAAGAATATAGAGTAGGCGAAGAAGGAGAACATGGTGATTTTCACATAGAATTAGAACTTTTTGCAGATATAGGGCTTGTCGGGCTCCCTAATGCCGGTAAATCATCACTATTGAACGCCCTAACGAATGCTGATGCGAAGGTAGGAGATTATGAGTTTACGACCTTAGATCCCAACCTAGGCGATTTTTACGGTTATACTATCGCAGACATCCCTGGACTTATTGAAGGGGCAAATACAGGAAAAGGATTGGGTGTAAAATTTTTACGACATATAAAACGCACGAAGATGATTGCACACCTTGTCTCTTTTGAAAATTTATTTAAAAGTACAACAGGGATGATGAAGGTTTATAAAGAGATACGTAAAGAATTAGAAAAATATGGTAAAAATTTAGGATTAGGTAATGATGGGCTTTCTAAAAAAGACGAAATAATAATTCTTACAAAGTCTGACACTATAGAGGACAGTAAAATTATAGAAAAAAAGAAAAAAGAATTTGAGAAATTAGGGAATAAAGTTTTTGTTTTATCTCTGTATGATGACAAATCGGTAAAAACTTTCAGAGATGCACTGATGAAGATTTTTCAGAAAAAGGTATAATAATATTATGGAAAAAAAGTATTATCCTACAATTGGGCTTGAGATACATGCTGAGCTTAAAACACAAACGAAGATGTTTTGTGCCTGTAAGAATGATCCTGACGAAGAAAAACCTAACGTAAATATTTGTTCCGTTTGTATGGCTCATCCTGGGGCACTGCCTGTGATAAATAAGAAAGCCATAGAACATGTAATAAACGTCGGTTTAGCTATTGGAGGAGATATTGCTGATTTTACTGAGTTTGATCGTAAGAATTATTTTTATCCGGATATCCCTAAAGGCTTTCAAATTTCACAATATAAATATCCTATTGTTTCCGGAGGGCATCTTGTGGATTTTGATGTCACTCGTGTGCATTTAGAAGAAGATACAGCGAATAATAAACACGATAGGGGTGATTATTCTTTAGTAGATTTTAATCGTGCAGGCGTGCCACTTATGGAGCTCGTCACAGAGCCTCACACATTTGAAGATACTGATATTGCTGCAAAAAGTGCCTCGAGTTTTGCTAAAGAGCTTCAGCTTATACTTTGGTATTTAGGAGTATCGGAAGCAAATATGGAGAAAGGAGAAATGCGTGTTGAGGCGAATATTTCTGTTTCAGAAGATAAAAATAAATTAGGAACTAAAGTAGAGGTTAAAAATTTAAACTCTTTTAAAACGGTTGAAAAAGCAATCAAGCTCGAATTAGACAGAATGACGAAACTTTTAGAAGAGGGGAAAAGTGAAGAAATAGTTCAAGAGACGCGTGGCTGGGACGAGAGTAAACAAAAAACATTTTCTCAAAGAAAAAAAGAGTCTAGTCATGATTATAGATATTTTCCAGAGCCGGATTTACCAAAAATGAAGCTTCATGAGGCTTTCGATTTAGAAAAAATGAAAAGTGAGTTGAAAGAATTACCACAGGCAAAAAGATTAAGATATAGGAATGATTTTGGAATTAAAGATGAGGATATAGAAAGCTATATTAACGATTTAGAATTGGGAAATTGGTTTGAAAACATTGCAAAGATTTTAAATGATAAAGAAAAAATAAAAATAGCCTCGAACTATATTACCTCTGACTATTTGGGATTAAAAAAATCACAGACGGAGGCAAGGCTCCCGTCTCTCGAGAACTTTACTGAACTTATAAATTTGATCGGAGACAATAAAATTTCTTCTCGCGGGGCAAAAGATATTCTAGCTATGATTGTAATAAAAGATGAATCGCCACTTAAAATAGCTACAGAAAAAGGCTTGTTGCAGAAGAATGACGAAGGAGAAATCAAAACCATAATAGAAAAAATAATTAGTGAGAATCCTGATGTTGTAGCGGTTTATAAAAGTGGAAAAGAAAATGCCATAATGTCTTTAGTGGGTAAGGTCATAAAGGAAAGCAAAGGCAGTGCAAACCCACAGATCGTTATTAAATTGTTAAAGGAAATGTTAAAATAAGAGAATGAAAACATTACGTGAATATATAAAAGAGGCAGAAGAAAAAAAAGTAGCCATTGGACATTTTAATATTTCAAATATAGAAGCCTTACATGGTATCTACAATGCAGCTAAGAAACTTAACTTACCTATTATCATCGGTCTTTCAGAGGGGGAAGAAAGTTTCGTCGGTAGGGAAGAAGCATTTGCGATGATTAATGCTATTCGTACTCGGGATAATTATCCTATTTTTTTAAATGGTGATCATCACTATGGTTTTGATTCAGTGAAGAAAGCATTAGACGCAGGTTATGATTCGGCTATTATTGATGCCGTAAAATTACCACTTGAAGAAAATATTGTACTTACAAAAAAATGTGTGAATTATGCAAAAGAGCTCTCAAAAAAAACAGAAAGAGATATTTTAGTAGAAGCAGAGCTTGGTTTTATAGGGACTTCCTCAAAACTTTTAGATGAAATTCCAGAAGGCGTCGGAGAAAAGACAATGACGAAACCCGAAGATGCAAAATATTTTGTAGAAAAAACTGGTATTGATTTACTTGCACCTTCTGTAGGTAATGTCCACGGAATGGTAAAAGGAGGAAATCCTAGACTCGACATTGAAAGAATAAAAGAAATCCGCCAAGCTTGTGGTGTTCCTCTCGTCCTTCATGGAGGTTCTGGTATAGCTGATGAAGATTTCACAAATGCAATAAAAGCAGGGATTTCTATGATTCACATAAATACTGAAATTCGTGTTGCTTATAGAGAAGCCCTAGAGAAATATCTTAAAGAAAATCCTAAAGAAGTTGCGCCGTATAAAATATTACAACCTGCTGTAGATGCCATCGAGAAAGTCGTAGAAACACGACTAAAACTTTTTAATAATTTAAAATAAATAAAAATGTTTATACAATTTTTAGACACAATAAAAAGTTTTCTTCATATAATTCAAATATTTTTTGATTAAAATAAAATGTTCTGGGTAATACCTTTAATTTTTTTAATAATCTTTGAAATAGTGGCCGACATATTTGCAAAAGAATATGCGCTCAAAGGTTCTTGGTATTTCTGGGTTAGCGCTATTTTAGCTTATGTGATAGCAAATTCCTTTTGGCTTTGGAGTATAAAGAGTGGTTCTGGACTTGCTCGCGGAGCTATCATTTTTTCAGTAAGTTCAGCTGTTTTGGCTGTCATCATCGGCCTTTATTTTTATGGGGAAGAAACTAATAAAATACAAATAGCTGGCATGATTTTGGGTTTATTATCATTAATCTTAATTTTTTGGGAGTAAAAATATGAAAATTCCAATAGTTGATGAAAATGACAATATAATAGAGTACAGAGAACGCGATAATCGTGATTTGAATGCCATTTATCGTGTGTCTTCTCTTTGGATTACTGATACTAATGGTAATATTCTACTCGCTCGTCGTGCTTTTAATAAAAGTCACGATCCTGGTAAATGGGGTCCTGCAGTAGCTGGAACAGTGGAGGAGGGAGAAACTTATGAACAGAACATAATAAAAGAAGCAGAAGAAATAGGATTGAAAGATATTAAACCTATTACTGGAATTAAAAAGCGTAAAAAGGCAAAATGGAATTATTTTGGTCAAGAATTTTTGTTAACACTACCTACTGGATTTAGTGATTTTAAGATACGGGAAGATGAGGTTGCAGAAATTAAATGGTTCTCAGAAGAAGAATTAAGAAAAGAGTTAAAAGAAAATCCAGACGGCTTTTTGAAAGGGATTCATGAACGCATGAATGAGCAATTCTAGTTTAGATAAATCTTATGAAAGAAGAAATTAAGAAATTTTTTAGAGGAGAAGTGGAAGATGATGAGGAAACTCTCGTCAAATATTCTCGTGATGCGAGTATTTTCGAAGTGAGGCCCAAGCTTGTGCTTTTTCCGATGGATTCAAAAGATGTGCAGAACCTTGTGAAATGGGTTTCTGAAAATAAAGATAAATATGCTGATCCTGAAAAGAATAAAGATTATAAAAACTTATCTATTACTTGCAGATGTGCTGGTACAGATATGTCTGGTGGAGCTATTGGGGAATCATTAATATTGGATTTTACTAGGCATATGAATAAATTAGTGAGTGAGCCCAAGAAGATGAATCATTTCGAAAATAATTCATCTTCTTGGGCTATTACAGTGGAGCCGGGTATGTTTTATCGAGATTTTGAAAAAATAACTTTAGAAAAAGGATTAATTTTACCTTGTTATACAGCTTCAAAGAGCTTGAATGCCATGGGAGGAATGTTTGGTAATAATTCTGCGGGAGAAAGAACACTTAAATATGGAAAAACTGAGGATTATGTTTTAGAAACGAAAGTTGTTTTTGCTGATGGCAATGAATATGTAGTTAGGCCTTTAACACAAAATGAATTAACTAAAAAGATTACTCAAGGAAATTTTGAGGGAAATATCTACAAGAATATTTATAATTTGATAAACAAGAATAAAGATGAAATAAAACATGCAAAACCTAACGTCAGTAAAAATTCTGCAGGATATTATATTTGGAATGTGTTAAAAAATTCTCTCGCAAATAATTTTTTTGATTTAAACAAACTTTTAGTTGGTTCGCAGGGGACGCTTGGGATAGCTACAGAAATTACTTTTAGACTTGTTGAAAATCCTAAACATTCAAAGCTTGTAGTTATCTTTATCAATGGTCTAGAACCGTTAGGTAGACTTGTAAAAGAAATTTTAGAGCTTAACCCAGAAACATTAGAGACATATGATGATAAAACTATGAAGCTGGCGGTTAGATTTTTCTTTGATTTTTTAAAAAATAAAGGTTTTGTTGGTATGTTTAAATTTATGTGGAGTTTCTTACCAGAAGTTAAAATGATGTTGACTAATGGTTTCCCAAAATTAATTATTTTAGCAGAATTTGCTGGGGAAAATGAAGAAATTGTAAATAAACAATGTGATCTTTTAAAAGAGAAGATTAAAGATTTTAAATTAAAAGTTCATGTTACTAAATCAGAAACTGAAGCAAATAAATATTGGGACATTAGAAGAGAAAGTTTTTCTTTACTACGAAAACATGTGAAAGGGAAACGTACAGCCCCTTTTATTGACGATATTATCGTTCGTCCAGAATTTTTACCCAAATTTATTCCTGAATTAAATCAGATCCTTAGTAAATATAATCTAGTCTACACCATAGCAGGACATGTAGGTGATGGTAATTTTCATATTATTCCTTTGATGGATTTTTCACGTCTTGATACAGTAAAAATTATTACAGAGCTTGGGCAATTGGTTTATGAGCTTGTTTTAAAATACCACGGTTCTATAACGGCTGAACACAATGATGGTATTATTCGTACTCCATATTTAAAAACAATGTATGGAGAGAACATTGTTATGATTTTTAAAGAAATTAAAAAAATATTTGATTTTAAGAACATTTTAAATTCAGGTAAAAAGGTAGCCTCAGAAGATGTGGGTGGAACAAAAGAGTATATGGTTTCTCATATTGCGATAGACGTTGGACAACTGGTGACCTAAAAAGCTACCAGTTGTCCAACGTCTGTATCATAAAGTTTAAGTTTGCTTTTTTTATTTTTTTATATATAATGAGGAACATGTTTGTAATTAAAGCTAAAAAGAGAGTAGAAGGTGTCAGTTCAGATACTTTAAAAAAGACAGGGAAAATACCCGCTGTTTTTTATGGTGCAGGTAGTACTACTACATCTATTTCTATCTCGATCACTGAATTCAAAAAGATCTGGAGGGAAGCAGGTGAATCTTCCACGGTGAAAATAGCTGTAGGAGATAAAAATATTGATGTACTTATTCACGAAGTGCAGACCAATCCCGTAACAGAAGAGCCGATACATGTAGATTTTCTAGTTGTGGATATGAATAAAAAGATTAAGGTTAACGTTCCTCTTGAATATACAGGTATTTCAAATGCTGTAAAGAATGGTTTGGGGAACCTCGTCAAAGTGCTTCACGAGGTAGAAGTGGAGGCATTACCTAAAGATCTTCCTCATGATCTCGTTGTGGATATATCTAAACTCGAAACAGTTGAAAGCCAGATATTTGTTTCAGACCTTACATTATCAGCTGGAGTTGTAATGATTACTGATGTCAAAGAAGTCGTTGCCTCTATTGTTCTTCAAGTAGAAGAAAAAGAAGAGGTGGTTCCAGTCGATTTGTCTGCAATTGAAGTTGAAAAGAAAGGCAAGAAAGAAGAGGAAGGAGGTGAAGCCGTAGCAGAAGAAGTAAAAGATACAAAAGAACCTGCCCGCAATGCTTAAAGCATAGCTTTTGCAGGCGGGGAGAAGAAATAAACTCTAAAATATGTTAAAATGAGAACTATGGTTAAGAGAATTGCCATAGTTTTTATTTTTATATCTTTTTTAACAATGCTTTCCCCGTATAAAGTTAGTGCTTTTGATTGTCTTACTTTAAACAATGCTTCCTCTCAGTCAGATCGTAATATCTGCAGAAATGAACTTGCTCAAATAGAGGCTCAACTTGCTGATTTGTTAAATAAACAGAAGGAGCAACAGAAGCAGACAGGGACATTGAAAGGTGATATTGATTATCTTACTTCTCAAATTAATGCCCTAAAAACTAAGGTTAAAGCTAGAGCCTTAAAGATTGCAGAGCTCAAGGTTGACATAAAAGATAAGGAGACAGAGATCACATCTCTTTTAGAAAAAATAGAACGTGAACACGAATCCCTTGCGCAACTTTTGCGTAATACAAACGATTTTGATAATAAGGATTTTATCTATTTGATATTTTCAGATGATAGTATTTCTAATTTTTATAGTGATCTTGAGTCTTATGATTCTATAAAGCAGGCAGTGAAAGCATCTGTAGATCAGATTAATGGGATAAAAACAGAAACTGAAACACAGAAAAAAGATCTCGAGACAAAACAAAATGCTGAAACAGATGCAAAAGCCGAACTCGAAAATGCTCAAAAAAAAGTTACCTTAAGTGAAACAGAAAAAAAGAAGCTTCTGGTTATTAGTAAACAAAAAGAAAGCGATTACCAAAAATTAGCAGCGCAGAAAAAGATTCAAGCTGATAAAATCCGAAGTGCGTTGTTTAGTCTTGCTGGTATTTCAGAAAAAATAGAATTTGGTACTGCGCTTGAATATGCAAATCTTGCAAAAAGTAAGATGGGTGTTGATTCAGCATTTCTACTTGCTATTTTGACTCAAGAAAGTAATCTTGGAGCAAATGTCGGGCAGTGTTACCTTACAAATCCAGATACTGGTGCGGGTGTTGGGAAAAATACTGGGAGAGTATTTTCAAATGTGATGAAACCGACACGCGATGTGGGACCATTTTTGGAAATTACAAATGCGCTTGGTTTTAATGCATATCAGACTGCTGTATCTTGTCCTATTGCTGGTGTAGCAGGGTACGGTGGAGCTATGGGACCAGCACAATTTATTCCTTCAACTTGGAAAATATTTGAAAATCGTTTGGAAGATATTTTAGGGCATTTTGCTAATCCATGGTCTCCAAGGGATGCTTTTATGGCATCAGCAATGTACCTTACTGATCTTGGAGCTATTGGTTCTAGTACAAGTGCACAAAATAAAGCAGCTTGTAGATATTATGGTTCTGGTGGCTCAACTTGTTCTTATAGTAGAAGTGTACAAAAATTAAAATCTACTATTCAGGATAATATCGATTTGCTTTCGAGCTAAAATTGTGATAGTCTACAAAAAGGAAAATTTAAAAGATTTTTCTTATAAATATATGAAAAAAGACATACATCCAAAATACGATATAAAAGCTAAAGCTACTTGCGCATGCGGAGCGGTTTTTGAAGTTGGTTCGACAATGTCTGAAATAAAAATGGAAATCTGTAGCCAGTGTCATCCTTTTTATACTGGTAATGAAAAAGTTATGGATACTGCTGGACGTGTAGAACGTTTCAATAAACGCCGAGCTGCTTCTGCTAAGATTAAAAAAATAAAAAAATAATATTTTTATTTTTTTAATAATATGAGTCTTAATCTAGACGAACTAAAAAAGAATCACAACACGAGCTATCTAGCGAGTATTTTAGAGCGCCTCGAACGTGAAGAAGTTCAAGTGCGAGAAATGATGGAAGGAGACGATGGCTTACATGAGATGGCTTCCGCTGAACTTAAATCAATACAAGAACAAAGAGAAGCTACAGAAAAGCAGATTCAAGATATTTTAGATAAAGACAAAGAGGAAGAAGAAATGGCCAACGAAGTAGTGCTTGAAGTACGGGCTGGGGCGGGAGGTGATGAAGCCTCTCTTTTTGCTTGGGAACTTGCGCATATGTATGAACTTTATGCAGTGATAAAAGGTTGGCAATGGAAGACAAATTATGAATCAAAAAGTGAATTGGGAGGATACAAGGAAGCGAGTTTTGAAATAAAAGGGAAGGACGTTTATAGTCAGTTGCGTTATGAAACCGGTGTGCATAGAGTGCAAAGAATTCCTGCAACAGAAAAAAATGGAAGGGTACATACTTCTACAGCATCTGCGGCAGTACTTCCTATCAGGAAAAAAGTTTTATTTGAGATAAATCCTGCTGATTTAGAAATGGAATATTCGCGTTCTGGTGGAAAGGGAGGGCAAAATGTAAATAAAGTTGAAACAGCCGTGCGACTCATCCATAAACCGACAGGTCTCGATGTACGTTCGACGAATGAACGAAGTCAGCTTGCCAACAGAGAAAAAGCTTTAATGATTTTGACAGCCAAACTTCAGCAATTGGAAGAAGAAAAAGAAGCTAAGAAATATGCTGGTGTTCGCAAAGACCAGATAGGTACGGGAGATAGATCTGAAAAAATTCGCACATATAATTTTTCACAAGACAGAGTGACAGATCATCGCATCAAAAAATCTTGGCACAATTTACCTAAAATTTTAGAAGGTGATATTGGAGATATCATCAATGCTCTGGAGTCTGGAGAGACAGGAAGTGAAGAAGAATAAAAACTATTTTTGCAATCTTTATTTATCTATGATATATTTTATAGATTATAAGTTAGTTTTTTTGCTTGTTTTTAAAAAATGAGAGAAGTAAATAGTATGGCTACAAAGCTATATGTGGGGGGACTCCCTTACAGTGTTCAAGAAGATGCCTTAAAAGACCTCTTCGCACAAGCTGGTAATGTTACATCAGCTGTGATTATTATGGATAAAATGTCAGGTCGCTCAAAGGGTTTTGGATTCGTAGAAATGGCAACAGCTGAGGAAGCACAAGCAGCTATCTCTATGTTCAATGATCAAGAATTTGAAGGACGCAAACTCACAGTAAATGAGGCTCGTCCAATGGAAGCTCGTCCACCTCGAACTGGAGGCAATGGCGGATACGGTGGAGGAAATGGTGGTTACGGCGGTGGAAATCGCGGAGGACGCCGAGAATATTAATTTATCTATCTGGACAAAAACCGCTTTTTAAGCGGTTTTTGTTTGCAGATAATGAGCATATTTGATATAGTCTTTTCAAGGGCGTGTAGTTCAGTGGTAGAACGCTGTCCTGATAAGACAGAGGCCGTAGGTCCGATTCCTACCACGCCCACATGGAGGAAGAAAATAAAAATAATAAATCGATCCGTCAAGGTGGAGTTTGGTGGAAGCCAGCCTTTGAAATTTTTAGTGAGATTTCTACCTGGATTGCAGTACCTATAATATTAGCAGTTATTGCAGGTAAAGCACTTGATAAGTATTATGGTACAAGCCCATGGATGCTTATAGGTTGTGCAGGTATCAGCTTTTTGATTTCAGCATTTGGTATCATACGAGCTGTCAAAAAATACGCAGCTGATATTAAGAAAAATGAAGAGAAAAAATAATTTATGACGACACAAGGAGAAAATACAACTGAACAAATAAGTCACGAGGTCACTCTATTTGCTGAGCCGATTCATCATTTTAATAATTTTACAGTTACCAATGCTCTTTTTACTAGTTGGTTCGCAGTGATGGCCATAATCATCATAGCCATCGTTCTTCGTTCTAAACTTAGCGAGATTCCACGTGGAATACAAAACTTTTTTGAATTTGTTATAGAAGGAGCACTTTCATTATGTGACCAAGTGACAAACGACAGAAATCTTTCTATGGGGATCTTTCCAGTCGCTATTTCCGTTTTCTTTTTTATTTTAATAAATAACTGGTTTGGTATTCTTCCACTTGGCTGGATGGGTATTATAGAAAGAGGGGAAGAAGGTCTTGCTTTTATTCCCTACTTTAGAGGAGGGACTGCTGATATAAATACTACATTGGCCCTTGCCATCATGGCTGTGATAGGTGCTAATCTTTTTGGAGTATTTTCTATTGGATTATGGAAAACTTTTAATAAATATGTTAACCTGAAAGTAATTGGGCAAATAGGCAAAAAGATACAAAAAGACCCGACGATTGTCCTAGTAGCACCAATAACGTTCTTTGTTGGATTGATTGAAATCATTGGTGAATTAGCTAAAATTGCATCCCTTTCTTTTCGTCTCTTTGGTAACGTTTTTGCAGGGGAAGTGCTTTTGGTTTCTATGGCAGCTCTTGTAGCTTATGTAGTACCAATACCTTTTCTTTTTCTTGAGATTTTGGTAGGAGTTATCCAAGCGCTGATTTTTTCAATTTTGCTAGTGGTTTATTTTACAATCGGAGCTTCTGATCACGATCATGAAGAAGATCATCATAAAGAAAAACCTGCCCGACATGAAAGTCATTCAGGCGGGCATCAAAAAGAGTCGATTATTATTAATAATAACATTCCGGCTTAAGTCGGAGAAAATACATGGAATTAACACCTTTCGCAAAAGCAGTCGTTATGGCAGTCGGAGCTGTCGCTCCAGCTATCTCAATCGGTTGGATCGGTTCAAAAGCTATGGAATCAATTGGCCGCAACCCAGAGGCTGCTGGTAAGATTCTTGTGCCAATGCTTCTTGCTTGTGCATTCGCTGAAGCAATTGCTATTTACGCACTTGTTATCGCATTTTCAATATAGTTAGCAGTTTAAAGATTTAAAACTTAAGAACTAAAATTTTTTTGTTTTGAATCTTTTCTACTGCCCGCTATTGTGTGCAGTTTTATATTATTATTTAAAATTTAATTTTCTATGGATTCAATTATTAATACGTTTCATATTGATTGGAAAATAATGATTGCTCAGGCATTCAATTTTGGGGTGGTTTTTGTTGTTTTGTATATGTTTGCTTTAAAACCTCTTACAAAAATAATGAAGGATAGAACAGAGAAAATTGAAAAAGGCATAAAAGATGCAAAAGAAAATGCTGAAGTTTTAAATAATACAAAAGAGGAATATACAAATGTTATTTCTAAAGCCAAGACTGAAGCACATGCAATGTTTCAGGAGGGGAAAAAAGAAGCTGAGATGAAGAAGAGTCAAATGATGGAAGAAGCAAAAAAAGAAGTTTCCCAAATGATAGAGAATGGTAAGAAAAGTCTTGAAAGTGAAAAAGCTAAAATGATTTCTGAGACGAAAGGAGAGATAACGTCACTAGCTATCAAAATGACAGAAAAGATAATCGGTGCAAAAATGGATGGAACTTTTAATGAAAAAACCATCAATGAATTAAACAATTTATAATTATATGGCGACGATTTCAAACAATGATATAGCGGAAGTGATATATTCCATCACAAAGGATAAAAGAAAAGAAGAACTTCCCGTTGTTTTTAAAAAAATAATACAATTTTTAGACCACAGACGCCTTTTGTCAAAGTCAGGAGATATTTTAGAAAAACTAGATAGAATAATAAATTTAAAAGAGGAGAGAATAGTAGTAGAGGTATCAAGTGCAAAAAAATTAGATGAGAAGACAAAAAAAGATTTAATTATATTTTTAGAAAAACGTTATAAAGCCAAAGATATAGTTTTAATAGAGAAATTGAATGAAAAGTTGTTAGGAGGAATGAGATTAGAAATAAATGATGAAGTTATCGATCTGACAATAAAAAGAAAAATTGAAAAATTACAAGAACATTTAATAAAAAAATATGAGTAACAACTATATAGTAGAAAATTTAAAAAAGGAGATAGATAATTTTTCATCACAAACAAAGGTTGAGAAGGTGGGCTACGTTATTGAGGTCTTTGACGGTATTGCCAAGGTTTCTGGACTTTCAGACATTAAGTCATCAGAGATGGTCACTTTCAGTAACGGTGAGACAGGTGTAGCTTTAAATCTTGAAGAAGAGACAGTAGGTATTATTATTCTTGGTGACTTTTCTAAAATTAAGGAAGGGGATGAAGTGAAGGCCACTGGTAAAATTCTCGAAGTACCTGTGTCTGATAGTATTATGGGAAGAGTTGTAAATGCTCTTGGTGCGCCAGTCGATGGAAAAGGAATTATAAAAGCAGAAAAAAGATATCCGATTGAAAAAGTTGCTCCTGGAGTTATCACTCGTCTCTCTGTTTCTGAACCAGTTTCTACAGGGATAAAGGTTATTGATGCGATCATTCCTATCGGCCGTGGACAGCGCGAGCTCATCATCGGTGACCGTCAGACAGGTAAGACTGCCATTGCGATAGATACTATTTTAAATCAAAAAGGTCAAAACATGATTTGTGTTTATGTATCTATTGGTCAAAAAGATTCAAAACTTCGCAAAATTCAAACTCGATTAGAAGAAGGAGGTGCTATGAAATACACTGTTATCGTTTCTGCTGGATCATCAGAACCAGCACCACTTTCTTATATTGCTCCTTACACTGGAGTATCTATTGCTGAATATTTTATGGATCAAGGGAAAGATGTTTTAATAATTTATGATGATCTTTCTAAACACGCTGTCGCTTATCGAGAAATTTCTCTCCTTCTAAGACGTCCACCAGGTCGTGAAGCATACCCTGGAGATGTTTTCTATTTACATTCTCGTTTACTTGAACGTGCTTGCCGAAGAAATAAAGAATATGGTGGAGGATCTATCACTGCATTGCCTATCATTGAAACACAGGCAGGAGATGTGTCTGCATATATTCCTACGAATGTCATTTCTATTACTGACGGACAAATTTTCTTGGAGACAGATCTTTTCTATAAAGGTATTCGACCAGCAGTAAATGTCGGTCTTTCTGTATCTCGTGTTGGCTCAAGTGCTCAGATCAAGGCAATGAAAAAAGTGGCTGGGACTCTAAAGTTGGATTTGGCGCAATTTCGTGAACTTGAAGCTTTTGCTCAGTTTGGTTCTGATTTAGATAATGCTACAAAACAACAACTCGAACGTGGTAAGCGCGCAGTAGAAGTCTTGAAACAACCTCAATACGCACCGATGGCAGTAGAACATCAAGTCGCAGTGCTTTATGCATTAACGAAAGGTTATATGGATGATGTCGCGATAGATAGGATAAAGGAATTTGAGGAAGGACTTATTGAATACACTCTCAATAATGCGAAGAAGTTTTATAAAGAAATTTCTGAAACAAAAATGTGGACAGAAAAAGGTGAGGAAGAGCTTAATAAAGTCATAGTTGAATTTAAGAATAGTTTTAAGTAAAAATATTTAGAATATGGCTGGAACAAAAGAAATTAAAAGAAGAATAAAAAGTGTGAAGAGCACGAAGAAAATCACAAAAGCGATGGAACTCGTTTCTGCTTCAAAAATGAAAAAAGCTGTAGCTTCGACTCTTGCCTCACGTCTTTACGCGGAATATTCATGGGATATTTTGACTTCGATCGCTAGTGATACTGAGAAGATAAAACATCCACTTTTTGTTGAACGTGAGAAAAAAGAAGGGAAAGAAAACGTTTTACTTTTTTTGATTACTTCCAATCGTGGTCTCTGTGGTGCTTATAATGCACAAGTTGTTAAAAAGGTACTTTCTTTGTTAAAAAATAGTGAAGAAAATATAAATATAGATATTGTTACAATAGGGAAAAAGGGAGACACAATGATGCGTCGCATAAATAGAAATATTATAGCTAGCTTTTTTGCCCTTCCTGATAATGTATCTCTTTTAGATGTTGTCCCTATCTCTGAATTAGCTATCAATGAATACAATATTGGTCATTATGATAAGGTTTTGATAGCATATACAGATTTTATTTCAGCTCTTTCTCAAAAATCAAATATCAGACAAGTGATTCCTATTTCTAAAAATAGTTTGAAGGAATTGATGGAAGAAATACACCTCTCCCCAACCCCTCTCCTTAATAAGGAGAGGGGCGAAGGGGTGAGGTCTAAAATAGATTACCTGTTTGAAGGTGATCAAGAAGCATTGATAAAGTCACTTGCAGAAAAAATAACTAGAATGCAGATTTATCAAATGATTCTTGAGTCCAATGCTTCAGAACAATCTTCTCGAATGGTCGCAATGAAGAATGCTTCGGAGGCTGCAGGGGAAATGATAGATGATTTGACATTAGTATTCAATAAAGCTCGCCAAGGCAATATTACGAGAGAAATTTCGGAAATAAGTGCAGGCATGGCTTCGGTGAATTAAATTTATTAAAAATTATTATTAATTAAAAAATAAAATGAAAACAACAGGTATAATAAAAAGAATAATAGGGCCGGTCGTAGACGTAGCATTTGAAGGTGGTGTTCCAGAAATTTATAGTGCTCTTATTGTAAAAAAGGGAGATACATCAGTAACTCTTGAGGTAGAGCAACACATTGGTAGAGATACTGTGCGAGCAGTGGCTATGGATTCTACAGATGGACTTTCTCGTGGAATGGAAGTTGTAAATACTGGTATTCCGATTTCTGTGCCTGTTGGTAAAGAAACTCTAGGGAGAATGTTTAATGTACTTGGAGAGCCGATTGATAATGGTAAAGCTATTTCTTCTGATTTAGTATCTCCGATTCATCGTAAGGCTCCGGCATTCGTTTCTCAGTCCACAAAAGTAGAAATTCTTGAAACTGGTATAAAAGTTATCGATCTTATTTGCCCTGTTCTTAAAGGAGGAAAAGTAGGACTCTTCGGTGGGGCAGGAGTCGGTAAGACTGTCGTCATCCAGGAGCTTATACACAATATCGCATCAAATCATGGAGGATATTCTGTATTTGCTGGAGTAGGTGAAAGAACTCGTGAAGGAAATGATTTATATCATGAAATGAAAGATTCAAAAGTTATCGATAAAGTAGCCATGGTGTTCGGACAAATGAATGAACCGCCAGGAGCTCGTTTACGTGTTGCACTTTCAGGACTTACAATGGCAGAACATTTTCGTGATAAAGAAAATAAAGATGTGTTGTTCTTTATAGATAATATTTTCCGTTTTACTCAAGCAGGTTCTGAGGTGTCTGCATTACTTGGACGTATCCCTTCTGCTGTGGGTTATCAACCAACTTTAGCGACTGAAATGGGAATATTACAAGAACGTATTACTTCTACTGACAAAGGTTCTGTCACTTCTGTGCAAGCTGTCTATGTGCCGGCTGATGACCTTACAGATCCAGCTCCTGCAACTACATTTTCTCACCTTGATTCCACTGTTGTTTTGAATCGTTCTCTTACTGAAATGGGTATTTATCCAGCTGTTGATCCCCTCGACTCTTCTTCAACGATTCTCGATCCAAACATTGTAGGTAAAGATCATTATTACGTTGCCCGTGAAGTTCAACGTGTGCTTCAGCGTTATAAAGATTTACAGGATATTATTGCTATTTTGGGTATGGAAGAATTATCTGAAGCTGATAAAGAGCTCGTTGCTCGTGCTCGTAAAATACAAAAATTCCTTTCTCAGCCAAATTTCGTAGCAGAACAATTTACAGGGAGAAAAGGTGTGTATGTTTCTCTTGCTGAGACTATCAGATCATTTAAGGAAATACTTGATGGTAAGCATGATGATAAACCAGAAAATGATTTTTATATGAGAGGTGCAATATAAACTATGTCAAAAAAAATATTATTAAAAATAATAACACCAGAGCGATTAATTTTAGAAGAAATGGTTGATCAAGTTAGTTTACCGACCACTCTTGGTGAAATTACTATTTTACCTGACCATATTCCGTTAATAACAGAACTCACATCTGGAGATATCGTTGCTCTCGTAAATGGTGAGTATGTACCCATGGCTGTTGTAGGTGGGTTTATAGAAGTTAAAAAGGATGAGAATGACATAACGACAGTCGCTGTTTTAGCTGACTTTGCCGAACATATAAAAGAGCTTGGGGAGGATGTTATAGAAAAAGCAAAAACTCGTGCAGAAGAACTCAAGAAACAGATGGAGAATAAAGAGCATGTGGATTATGAACATTTTGCAACAGAACTCGAAAGATCTCTCACTCGCGTAAGAATTGCTGATAAGTGGAGAACAAAAAAATATAGAAAATAAAAATGAGTAAATTTTATGTAGTGGCGACGCCAATAGGTAATATGGGAGATATTACTCTCCGAGCCATTGAGACTCTAAAAGAGGTGGATTTAATATTGTGTGAGGATACTAGGGAAACAAGAAAAATCTTACAGAAATATAATATTAATACACCGACCATGAGCTATCATACTCAAAGCAAGCTTGCTAAAGTAGATAAGATTTTTGAATTATTAGAAGAGGGGAAAAATCTAGCCTTAGTTTCTGATGCTGGCACACCGACTATTTCAGATCCAGGAGCAATGCTTATTTCTAAAATAAAAGAAAAATTTGACCTCACCCCTTCGCCCCTCTCCTTATTAAGGAGAGGGGTTGGGGGAGAGGTGGATGTTCAGGTGATTCCAATCCCAGGCGCATCTGCTGTGATTGCTGCGCTTTCAGCTTCGGGATTGCCAACTCATGAATTTACTTTTCTTGGTTTTATGCCACACAAGAAAGGTAGAGAAACTCTTTTTAAGGAAATTGCTGAATCAAAGCGCACAATGATATTTTATGAATCTCCACATCGAATTTTAAAAACATTAGAATCTCTTGTAAAATTTTGCCCAAATAAAAAGGTCTGTATTGCTCGCGAGCTTACTAAAATTTATGAAGAAATTAAAACTGGCTCGCCATCTGAAATTTTAGAATATCTCACTTCGAATCCCGTAAAACAAAAAGGGGAGTTTACGGTATTAGTCAGTTGACAAGAATATAATTTATTGTTAAGCTAATTTTAGGTTTTTTGTTCTAATAATAATTTTTCTTTTTCAAGAAAGGAGATTTACTAATGAGTAAAAAAGATAAAGCTATTGATGTTCTTCGTGGCATAGTTGCTAGAGAGAGTGGTATTCCTTTAGACGAAGTCACTAAAGAAACAATTATCGGGGACGGGAACAGAATTTCAAGCGTGATGCTTGAAAATATATTAAGATGTATTAAAACTTTTTTCAATTACCAAGTCTCGTATCCTACTGTGATGACTATAAATAAGTTAGCTAGTATTGTTCATGCTCGCGTCCACTAAGTCGTCGCTAGGGCTATCACTACTCGTTTTCGAAAAAGCCGTATCCCTCTGGAAACGGCTTTTTATAATAGATCTTCTGGATCTACAGATACCTCATAAGTTGGAGGTAAAGAAGAAAGAATATTAAATAGGTTTTGATTTATAGACGAGCCGTGGAGAAGTTCAGGTAGTGACCATTTTAAGGGATCTAATTTTATTAGAGCATTGGTAACATATTGATTCTTATTTTTTGCCACAAATCCACCGAAAATATCTGGGTTATATTCTTTAAGGAGATTTTCTAATGCTTTCTTGGCTTTGGCCGATTCTTCTTTATCGCCTAAAAAAGTAATTTTAATAAAACGTTTGAATGGAGGATAATTCATATTTTTTCTATCTTCTAATTCTTCTCGTACAAATGGAAGTAAATTTTCTGATTTAACAGCAAGTAAAGCTTGGTCATTTATATTTTTCGTTTGGATGATTAGTTTATTTTCAGTTTTTCCAAGCATGGAAAGTAAAAGCTGAATTATTTTTTCGCTCATTTTATAGTTTGGGATACTCCAAAGAGAGTCAAATGAAGCTATAATAGATAAGTTAATTTTTTCTTGAAGATAGAAAAAAACCATCTCTGTGCCTACTAAGATAGACCCATGGTTCTCTTCAAATTCTTCTATTATTTCATCTGCTCCTTTAGCTGTTTTCGCGGATTCTTTGTCTAGTTTAAAAATTTTAACTTTGGGGAATTTATTTTTTATTTCCTCAAAAACTGTATCTGTACCTATGCCTAGTGGTATAAGATTCCAGCTGTCACAATTTGGGCATTTAGTCTCAGGGTCCTTTTCGGTGCCACATCTATTACATATAAACATTCGTTTTTTGCCATCTCGGGATAAGTACAATACGAGAGGAGCAAGACATTTTTCACAGTTTATTGTTTCATTGCAGTCCTTGCATATGGTGTAGGTGGCCAATCCTTTTCTTAAAGAAAAGATAAAGACATTTTTTTTATTATTTAAACTATTTTCTATCTCTTCAATGCTTTTTTCTGAAAATAGTTGAAATTTAGGATTTTTTGTTTGATCTTGCGGAGGCAAAATTTCTTTTTCATTTGGATTTATTATATCCATTTTTACTTTGTCGAAATTAGTTCTAAAAGACATTGGATAGACTTCGTTTAATCCCTCAATTTCTTTTCTAGCTATAGTTTCAAAATGTAACAATGTATCACCCAATATAAATTTAGTATTGATTTTTGAGGCGTAAAGTTCAGCAAAAATCCTTAAATCAAAATGAGGTTTGGGAATCATTTTATAGACATTTGAATTTTCGTGCTCCACTACGATGGCTCCTATATCTATCCTTGGAATAGATAAAAACTGAGCGGTACACAATATCAACACCCCATGAGGGGAGTTGATTATTTGTTCATATTTTTCAAGTATTTTTTTAGGTCTTAATCCGTTGTGTATAGAGAAGGTAAAATTTTCAATGCCTTTCGAAAGCGATTGATAAAATATCTCTATATCATATTCTGTCGGTAATACGATAAAAACCGATTTTTTTTGAGCGAAATATCCTCTTATCAATGTTTTATAATAAGAAATACGATCATCAAAGTTAGCTTGAAAAAGTAATTTTTCAGTTTTAATTTCAGGTGATGTGATATTAGTCGTTTCGGTTGTCACATCACTGTTAGAAAATTTTGCTATTTTGTCATATTTTTCTCTAAAGATAGATGGAATGAGTGAAATAATTCCGCTATTTTTTTTAGAAACAAAGTATGAACTCATAAGAAGAGCAGATTCAATAAATTCATTTCTAAAAATAGAATGTTCTTTGATTTCGATTATTTTTTTTAAATTGAAAGACATATCTTTTATGTCAGATTTTGCAGTCGAAACATCTTCACAGGAAATTACTAAACCTAATATTTTTTTGTTACGTATAGGAGCACTCACGATGCTTCCATTTTTTATGTCTTTTGCTGTAAAATATGTCAAATCTGATTTGAAAATTCCTTTTTCTAGCGGTAATATTGTCACAATTTTCATCTTTTCATTCTAGCATAATTTGTGATATATTTAGCCAATGAGTATTTTTTCCAGAAAATTAGGGATAGATCTAGGTACAGCTAATACTTTGGTATTTTTGCCTGGCAAGGGTATCGTTTTGAATGAGCCTTCTGTGGTAGCAGTTTCAGAACAGGATAATAAGATTTTAGCTATTGGTTTTGAGGCTAAAGATATGATTGGTAAAACGCCTGATAATATTATTACTTATTGCCCAATGAAAGATGGAGTTATCGCAGATTATCGAGTGACAGAAGCGATGCTTCGTTATTTTATTAATAAGGCATTAGGGAAATTTAATCTTTTTAAACCAGATGTGATGGTTTCTGTACCGGCTGGTGTCACAAGTACAGAACGCAGGGCTGTGGTAGAAGCTGCGATACGTGCAGGCGCTAGGAATGCTTATGTAGTGAAAGAGCCGATCCTCGCAGCTATTGGTGCTGGTATACCTATTTATGAATCGAAGGGATATATGGTAGTTGATATTGGTGGAGGTACGACAGATGTGGCTGTGATATCTCTTGGAGGAATAGTTGCTTCAACTTCAGTAAAATGTGCCGGAAATAAAATTGATCAAGCGATCGCTGATTATATTAAGAAAACTTTTAATTTAGCCATAGGAGATAGGACAGCAGAAGAAGTAAAAATTAAAATTGGTGCAGCTGTGGCGCTAGAAGAAGAAATTAGAGTTACAATCAAAGGACGTGATTTTATTCAAGGGTTACCTAGGTCTGCTCAAGTCGGAACCAACGAAATAGTCAAAGCCATAGATGGGGAATTGAAGCAAATAATAAAAGCTATTAAAGACGTATTACAAGAAACTCCCCCCGAACTTGCTTCAGATATTATGGATTATGGCATTATAATGACAGGTGGCTCTTCACAATTACGTAATTTCCCAGATTTAGTTTATAGAAAGACAGGGGTCAAGGCGACACTTGCTGATGATGCTTTGTTTTGTGTAGTGAAAGGTACAGGTATAGCGCTCGAGCATTTAGATGTCTATAAAAAAACTGTCTTAAGTAAAAAATAAAATGAGCATTCTAGAAAATCTAGATAAAAATAATTTGCACCATGCATATCTGATAGAAGGGGTTCGGGAAGAGATTGTGCCAGAGATTTTAGTACTTATGAAAAATCTTGGTATAGAAACTTCTAGCAATCCAGATTTTTGTCATATATCTGTAGATTCTTTTAAGATTGAAGATGCTCGTAATTTAAAATCAGTAGAATATGAAAAAGGTTTTTCAAATGGTAAAAAAATATTTTTAATTTCTGCTAATAATTTTTTATTAGAAGCGCAAAATACATTACTTAAAATATTTGAAGAGCCGATAGAGAATACGCATTTCTTCTTGATTGTGCCAGATAAAAATATTTTACTTAAGACTTTAGTTTCTAGATTTTATTTGATTCCTACTAAACAAAATTTAGATGAAGGACTAAAAAAAGAAGCAGAGAAATTTATCAAAATGCCTTTAAGAGATAGAATTGATTTTATTAAAGAATTATTAACAGAAGCAGAAGAAAATACGGAGGCCTTGCCTTCGCAAGGCGAAAGCAAGGCCTCCGCCAGATCCAAAGCATTGAAATTTTTAAATGCATTGGAAGCTATGTTGAATAGCAAATTTGTAAAGAATTTTTCCGGCTTAACCCTTCCCGGAGTACCGGGCGGGACCCACACCGTTCAAAATTCTTTACAAATTTGCTATCAACATATTTTTAAAGTTCGGGAGTTTTTAAATCAACCTGGTTCTTCGGTAAAGACTTTAATGGAATCTGTGGCTTTGACTATTCCTAGTTTTTAACTTTTATCATTAAATGATATAATTATCATATGCAATACAACTTTTCAAATTTTAAATTAGAAATTAACAAAATAGCCGAATATTTAGGTAAAGAATACAGCCAACTAAATATAGGCCGAGCATCACCTATGATTCTTGATGGAGTTTCTGTAGAGTCATATGGTTCATACGTTCCATTGAAAAATGTTGCTTCTGTATCTATCGAAGATCCAAAGACATTGCGTATTGTTGCTTGGGATAAAAATCAGTTAAAAGAAATTGAGAAGGCAATTATTTCTTCAAACTTAGGGCTAAGCGTCGCTGTTGATGGATCTGGAATAAGAGTTATTTTTCCTCAATTGACGACAGAAACGAGACAGACTCTTGTAAGGGTTCTAAAAGAAAAATTAGAGGAAAGTAGAATAACAGTGCGTAAGGAACGTGAAAGAATTTGGGATGAGGTTCAAAAATTAGAGAAAGAAGGCAAAATGCCTGAGGATGATAAATTTCGAGCTAAAGAAGAACTACAAAAAGTTATAGATGAGATAAATGGAAAACTGGAAAGTATTTTTGAAAAGAAGGAAAAAGAAGTTATGGGGTAAATAGATTATGAATATTATAATTTTTGTTGTAATTTTATTGATATTGGTTCTCGTTCATGAATGTGGGCATTTTTTTACTGCTAAGAAATTTGGTATTCGTGTAGATGAATTTGGCTTTGGTTTCCCTCCAAAATTATTTAGTTTTAAAAAAGGGGAGACAGAATATTCTATAAATGCTTTGCCTTTTGGAGGATTTGTTAAAATTTTTGGAGAAGATATGGATGAGGCAGATCTTTTAGAGGTTGGATTTTTAGATAAGAAACCTGCCCGCAATGCTGAAAGCATAGCTTCTGCAGGCGGGGAAACTGTTGAAAAAGTTGATTTAGCTAGGAGTTTGGTAAGTAAACCTAAATATCAACAAGCAATGGTTATGTTTGCAGGTATTTTTGCGAATTTTTTGCTAGCTTGGCTTTTATTTTCTGTGGGTTTTATCTCAGGGCTACCGACATCAGTAGGAAGTGAACCGAAAGGATATTCTGTGGCAGATGCGCATTTGGTTTTAGTTTCTGTTTTAGCTGGTTCGCCAGCAGAGATTTCAGGATTAAAGACTGGAGATAAAATAGTTTCCATAAAAAGTGGCAGTGATATTATTTCTGATATCAATCCTGATACATTAAAATCTTTTATACTCTCACATGGAGATAAGAAAATTGAATTTGGATATTTACGTGGAAAAAGTGAAACGATAAACATCACAAATGTGACACCTATTAAAAAAACTGTTAATGAAAACCCCACTATTGGCATAGCTATGGACCAGATAGGAACCCTCAGATTGCCTATTTTGAACGCTTTTTGGGAAGGGTTGAAGTTAGACTGGAATGTGACAAAAGGCACTGTAGTGGGCCTTTATACGCTTATATCAGGTGCTATACAAGGTAAAGGTAGCTTTTCTCAAGTTACAGGACCTGTAGGAATGGTAGGCATCGTAGGCGATGCATATCAATTTGGTTTTGTTTATCTTCTTTCTTTTATGGCATTGATTTCAGTCAATTTAGCCATAATAAATCTTATTCCGTTTCCAGCACTCGATGGCGGAAGGATATTATTTTTACTTATTGAAAAAATAAAAGGTTCTCGCTTAAATCCTAAATTTGCAAATTATGCAAACATGATCGGTTTTGCTATTTTGATTTTATTGATGTTGGTTGTGACGTATCATGATGTAGTGAAATTGTTTTGATCTCACCCCCAGCCCCTCTCCTTAATAAGGAGAGGGTGGCCGAAGGTCGGGTGAGGTGAATTTATGAAATCAGAAATCAAAACCTGTCAGAATTGCAAGAAAGACTTTACAATAGAGCCAGAAGATTTTAATTTTTATGAAAAAATAAATGTTCCTCCACCAACATTTTGCCCAGAATGCAGGATGGTGCGACGCCTTACTTGAAGAAATGAGCGTTCTTTATTTCATGCGATATGTGATAGTTGTGGTAAAAAAATGTTTTCTTCTTATTCATCAAAAAAAGATTATAAAATTTTCTGTAGAGAATGTTGGCTTTCAGATAATTTAGATCCTCTTTTATATGGACAAGACTATGATTTTTCCAAACCATTTTTTGAACAATTTAAAGAACTTTCAGAAAAAATACCCCATCTAAATCTTTTTCAGATTAATACAAAAAATTCTGATTATGCCAATGCAGTTAGAGATAGTAAAAATATCTATCTTTCATATTCTGTAGTAGATGGAGAAGACGTTTTTTATTCTAAAGACATTGATCGTTCTAGGCAAATTTATGATAGTATCACGACGACTGATTCTGAGAAATCAGCTTTTCTTGTTTATTGTGTAAATGATTACAATGTTATCTATTCAGTAATGACTATGGATTGTTTTGATTCTTCTTTTCTTTTTGATTGCCGAAATTGTTCTAATTGTTTTATGTCTACTAATTTAAGGAACCAGCAATACGTATATAAGAATCATAAGTATAGCAAAGAAGAATATTTTTCTATAATTAATCAGATTGATACAGGTAGTCACGAGGAGTTTAAAAAATTGGTGACAGAGTTTGAAGAAATGAAATGTAAGGCTATTCATAAGTATTCTCATGTTGGTAAATCCGTTATCAATTCTACGGGGGATGCTATAAGTAATACTAGAAATTCAAAAGAATGCTTTAACGCATATAACACAGAAAATGTGAAATGGGTTTATAGAGGTTTTGATTTAAAAGATTCCTATGATTGCAATCATGGTGGGCTTATGTCTGAGCTAGTATATGAATTTATATCTGGAGGGAAAGAAGAATATAAGACATATTTTACTGCTTCTGCTATGAATCCATTACGGGACACTTATTATACTGCTTGGTCTACAGGTTCAAAATTATTTGGTTGTTTTGGTATTAAAGGTGATAGTTATTGTATCTTAAATAAAAAATATACCAAAGAAGAATATGAAGAATTAATACCAAAAGTAATTAAACATATGAATGATATGCCTTATGTGAATGATAAGGGAAGAGTGTATAGATTTGGTGAGTTCTTTCCTTTTGAACTTTCTCCTTATGCATACAATGAATCTGTCGCTCAAGAATTTTTTCCGTTATCATCTGAAGAGATAGTAAATAAAGGTTATACATATTATGAAAATGAAAAGAATAAATATGAAATTACTAAAAAGCCTGAAGACTTGCCAGATAATATATCTGAAGTTAATGAAGATATATTAAAAGAAGTCATTGAATGTGAACATAAAGGAGAATGTTTGCATCAATGTACTACTGCTTTTAAAATACACCCTGAAGAGTTTTCTTTTTATCGTAATCACAAACTCCCAATTCCACATTTATGTCCCAATTGTCGTTTTTATGAAAGATTAAAATATCGTAACCCTTGGAAACTTTGGCATAGAAAATGCATGAAGGAAGGGTGTACTAATGAATTTGAGACTCCTTATGCTCCAGATAGACCTGAAACAATCTATTGTGAACGTTGTTATCAGCGTGAAGTATACTAGAGACGTTGGACATCTGGGAGTACCCAGGTGTACAACGTCTGAGTTTCTTGACGTTGTACGTCTTCCTGAGACGTCCAACGTCTAAATTAATTTTGCAAAGATATTTTATTTTATGCACATAGTCCTTGACTATTGTTTTTTATTTTGTAATATAAGGATATACTAGAAATAATTTTTTGCAAAGGTATATGAAAATAGCACTTTTAACTGGTGGACCATCTTTAGAACGTGGAATATCGCTTAATTCAGCTCGCTCAGTATTAGATCATTTGGAGGATGAAAATATTGAAATTATTCCTATTTATTTCGATTATAAAAAAAGGGCCTATAAAATATCAAAAGCTCAACTTTATTCTAATAACCCTTCTGATTTTGATTTTAAATTATCTAAAAATTCTTCTGCATTAAGTCAAAAATCTTTAATAAAATTTCTAAAATCTGTAGATATAGTTTTTCCAGCGATGCATGGTCCTTTTGGTGAGGATGGACAAATCCAGGCATTTTTAGAAAAGAATAATATTCCATTTATAGGATCAGGAAGTGACACTTGCAAGATGGCCTTCGATAAGTATGAAGCTAACAAAATTCTTAAAAAGGAAGGGTTTTTTACTTTACCTTCCGCATTATTAAAGATTTACTCTAAGGATAATGCAAAAATAGTAAAAAACTTTTTTAAAACTTACAAAATAAAAAGAGCCATAGTAAAACCTGCTACAGGCGGATCTAGCATCGGAGTATTTTCAGTAAATACATGGAAGGAGGCCATGGAGAAGGCTGACATTCTTTTCTCAAAGAGAATGGATACAAGAGTAGTGCTCGAACCTTTTGCAAAAGGTAAAGAATTCACGGTCATAATTTTACAAAATAAACTCGATATGCCGGTGGCCTTATTGCCATCTGAGATTGAGATGACATATCACGATGGAAGGATTTTTGATTTTCGTAAGAAATATTTGCCTACAAACCAAGTCCAATACCATTGTCCTCCAAGGTTTTCTAAAGAAGTGATAAAGAAGATACAGATAGAGGCAAAGCAAATTTTTTCTATGTTTAAAATGAATGATTTTGCTCGTTTTGATGGCTGGATTTTAGAAGATGGGAATATTTGGTTTTCAGATTTTAATACAGTATCAGGAATGGAACAAAATAGCTTTTTATTTCAACAGTCTGCTCAATTTGGTATGAGCCATAGTGATTTTCTAAATTATGTAATAAGAAATTCATGCGCTAGGCAAGGTATAGCTTTTAATGAAAATTCTAAAAAAGTTCCAAAAAGGAAACCAGTTTCAGTAATTTTTGGTGGGCATACATCTGAAAGACAAGTTTCATTAATGAGTGGGACAAATGCTTGGCTAAAATTAAAAAAGTCAAAATTATATGAGCCCAAGCCATATTTATTAGATTTTGAAAATAATGTTTGGGAGTTGCCCTATGCGTTGACGCTAAATCACACGGTAGAAGAGATCTTTGATAATGTTAAAAATGCAAAAGCACGAAGAGAAAAAGTTCTAGATTTGATTCGATCAATCAAAGACGAACTTATGTTATCACAAAACGAAACTTCTGAAGAATTCTTTATTCCTAAGAAAATGTCATTTGATAAATTCATGGATCAGTCGAAATTTGTTTTTTTAGGTCTTCATGGGGGTGATGGAGAGAATGGTAAGATTCAAAAGATGTTGACAGAAAAGGGTATAAAATTTAATGGTTCAGGCGAAGTGACTTCGAGTCTTTGTATGGATAAATTTGAAGCTGGGAAATTTATAAGATGTATGAAAATGGATAACATAGGTATCGCTTCACAAAGGATGATTTATTTAAAAGATATCGATTTAGAAAAAATCGGGGAACTTTGGAAAAATCTTAGTTTAAAACTTGAAACAAAAACGTTGATTGTTAAACCAAAAGATGATGGATGCTCTACAGGTGTGGCTCATTTATATAGAGAAGAAGATTTAAAAAATTATCTTAAATATACATTGGAAGGTAAGAAATCTATTCCATCTGGAGTCTTAAAGAATCAAAATACTATTATTGAAATGCCCCACAAAAGAATCAATGAACTTCTTTTTGAAAAATTTATTGAAACTGATTCAGTAAGTATAAGAGGTAATAAATTAAAACATTTGAGAAAGACTGGCTGGATTGAAGTCACTATTGGAATTTTGGAAAAAGAAAAAAAAATGTATGCTTTCAATCCTAGTATCACCATAGCTGAAGGAGAGGTGCTTTCGTTAGAAGAAAAATTTCAAGGAGGCACAGGCATAAATATTACTCCTCCACCTGCTGAAATTGTGAAATCAGTAATATTAAAAAAGGTAAGAGAAAGAGCAGAACAATTAGCTAAAGAAATCGGTATCAAGGGATACGCTAGAATAGATGCTTTTATGAATATAAATACAGGCGCATTGCTTGTCATTGAAGTGAATACCTTGCCTGGGCTCACTCCTTCGACAGTTATTTATCATCAAGCATTAGCTGAAAATATGGCTATTTTCCCAAGAGAATTTTTGGAAAAAATAATAAAGAACTCTGGATATTAATATGTCTAAAAATCTTCCTCTTTCTTATATAGAAATATCTAAGGACAATTTAATACATAATGTAAAAGTACTTAAGAAACTCTCGGGAAGGACCAAGATGATTGGGGTGATTAAGGGTAATGCTTATGGTCATGGGCAAAATGAAGTAGCCAAGATTTTGGAGCCGTATGTTGATTGTTTTCAAGTCAACAGCATTTCAGAGTTAGAATTATTACGCAAAGTAAGTAAGAAAAAAACATTTGTTTTGGGCTATATTCAGAAAGAAGATTTAGCAGAAGCCATAAAACTCGGCTGTGTGTTATCTATTTTTTCAATAGAGCAGATGCAGAATGTCTCTATTATGGCAAAGAGTTTAGGTAAAGTGCAAGAAATACATGTACCTATAGATGCATATCTGGGTAGGGAAGGCTTTTTACTGAATGAATTACCTAAATTTTTTAGTGAACTTAAAAAATGCAAAAATGTAAGGCTTACAGGCATGTATGCACATTTTGCAAATATAGAAGATACAAATAATTTTACACATGCGAAAAAGCAAATTAAAAAATATAATGAAGCAATAAAATTAGCTAAGAAATTTGGATTTAATAAATTACAAACTCATATCTCTGCCACATCAGGACTTCTGGTATATGAATCAAAAAATATTAAAAATAAAAATACTTTTGTTCGTTTGGGTATAGGACTTTATGGATTGTGGCCATCAGAGCATATTAAATATTTATATAAAAGTAAATTTATTTTAAAGCCAGTACTTTCTTTGAAAACAAAAATTACGCAAGTAAAGATTTTACCCGCAGGTCATACTGTGGGGTATGGTTTGACGTATATGACTTACGAGCCGACGAAGATAGCTGTCATACCACTCGGCTATGCTGATGGTTTTGATAGAGATTTTTCGAATAATGGAGAAGTACTAATTGGTGGCACGAGATGTAAAATCTTAGGAAGAATTGCGATGAATATGTTTGTTGTTGATGTGAATCATTTAACAGATGTTAAGATCGAAGACGAGGTTGTGATTATCGGATCTCAAGAAGGGGAATGTATCACAGCAGAAGAAATTGCAAAAAAAATTGATACTATAAATTATGAAGTTGTCACTCGTTTGAGTTCTTTATTACCTAGAGTGATTGTTTAAATTCACCTCACCCCGACCCTCTCCTTAACAAGGAGAGGGGGAATTAGTTTGCTTTCTTTTATCTTTTGTATTAATATATATTTATGTCACAAGAAAGACTTATAAAACTCGCCTGCACTAGTTGTAAGCGTATAAATTACTGGTCAAGTAAAAACAAGAAACTCGTCACTAAAAAGATAGAGCTTAAAAAGTACTGTAAATGGTGTAAGAAGCAAGTTAAACATAAAGAGGCCAAAAAGTAATTTCTATTTTTATCCCATTTCTGCTATACTAAAGAACATATATAATATAGATTATTATGTTCTTTGTTTTTAGGGCGATTAGTTTAGTGGTAGAACAACGGTCTCCAAAACCGTTGGCGGGAGTTCGATTCTCTCATCGCCCGCTACTTAAATTTCATACTATTTTTGTGAACATTAATAAAGTTTGCTATAATTTATCATGTATTATTTATATTGTTTATTAATGTTTAGTAAGGTATACTAATGTTATGGAAAATAAATTTATTTCAATAAAAGAAGCTGCAGAAATGCTTCATGTGTCAAAATTAACTCTACGTAATTGGGATAGAGATGGAAAATTGTTTGCTTTGAGGCATCCTATCAATAATTACAGGGTTTATCACATAGAAGACATAAATAGAATTATTAAGCAGATTGAGTCTGGAGAAAAACCAACTAGAATGCCTCGAAAGGATAAACGCAAGAAATATATTGTACCGATAATTCATCTCAAAGATTAACTAAAAACTATTTTTATAAAACTAAAAAATTATCCACAGTTTTAAGGGTTTTTTCATTGTTTAATAGTGCTCATTTGTTTATAATAATAGTATGAAATTTACTGTTTTTTCTCGTAAAAAAATTCCACACAAAGTTGGAGGCTTTTCTCGTGTTATAAGACTGAAAATTAAATTAAGATTTGAAAAATTAAGAAAGAAAAAATTTGAAGAATCTATAGTGAGAATAATAAAAGAAAAAATGTTAATGAGAAAAGAAGAAATTAAGAAAATGATTAAAATAATAAAAGAAAACATAATGCCGAAAAAAATGATAAACACAAAAAACATTTTAGTTTCTTTTTTTATTTTTTCTTTTTCTTTTTCTTTTTTATATAATCCAAATCAGGTTTTAGCTGTAGCGCCTACAGTAAATATTACATATAGTTCGAACCCAGTTAAAGCAGGGACACAGAGAATCTCAGTTACATATTCTTCTCAGCCTGCAAGTACTCCTACCATTGGTATTAATCAACTAGGAACTACAGATATTCCAAATGGTACAGCTATGGTTCCTCCTTATAGTGATATCAATGCTCCTGGAGTCACTTGGTCAAATCCTTTATCATCTAACATAGGATCTGCAGGTGGTTATTGGAATTCTATTGCCTATGGTAATGATATATTTGTAGCTGTTTCGAATTATGGATCAGGTAATAAAGTAGCAACATCTTCTGATTATGGTGTTACTTGGATTCCTAGGACACCTGCAGAGAGTAACAATTGGGAATCTGTTACTTTTGGCAATGGTATTTTTGTCGCAGTTTCAAGTAATGGTAATCATAGAGTTATGACCTCAGATAACGGAATTAATTGGTTTCCTCAAAATGTTACGGAAGATTATGACTGGCAATCTGTTACTTATGATAATGATCATGGAGTTTTTGTAGCTGTTGCTGATTCTGGTACACATAGAGCAATGACTTCGTCAGATGGTATTATTTGGGAATATAAAACAACAGGTTCATATTCTTGGAATTCTGTTGCTTATGGTAACGGAGTTTTTGTAGCTGTTGGTAATCTTGGTAAAATACAAAAATCAACAAACAGCGGTGATACATGGAATGATCCTCAAATAAATAGTAATTCGGCATATTTATATTCTGTTGCTTATGGTAACGGAGTATTTGTTGCAGTCGGGGCTAGTGGTACTATAAGAACTTCTTCAGATTTTGGTGATACTTGGCAAGAGCAAACTTCAGGAACTGGTTTAACTATTTCAGATGTGACTTTTGGTAATAATACTTTTGTTGCAGTTACTAATTCTAGTGCTAATTTGTTTTTAACTTCACCTGATGGTTTACATTGGACAAGTAGAACAGCTACAGCCGGTGCTACATCTATTGCTTATGGTACTCCTACTATCAGTGGTGTTGAGACCTCTATGTTTGTAGCAGTTGAGCGTACGAGCTCTCTTGGTACTAATTTAATTACTTCTACAAGTAGAAAATTAAGTTTTGATGCTGCTCATACATATTATTATGATTATACAGTTTGCGCTGCTGGTAATAGTGGCACTGGTGCTTGCGAGGGTAATTATGTAGATGGTACAGCGACAGTCACCTTATCAGATGTAAAAGATCTATATGGTGTTTCATATACCCCAAGTGGTACTACATTTACGATTGATACTACCGAAAGTGCTCCCGGTACTCCTGATATGACAGCAGGGACAGATACTGGTTCCTCTAGCACAGATAATACTACTTCTGACACGACTCCTGATTTTACTATTTCTTGTGATACTGGAGCTACTGTCACTTTATATAAGGATACAACTTCTTCAGTTGGTACGGGAACATGTTCTTCTTCAACGGTTACAATAACTTCATCAACTCTTTCAGCTGGTACTTATGCAATGAACGCTAAACAAACTGATGCAGCGGGTAATACTTCGAGTGCATCAGGAAATCTTTCAGTTACGATTGACACAACTGCGCCTAGCGTCAGTACTGTTACTTACTCTAGATCTAGTATAAAACAAAATGATACATTAACTATTACAGTTAATTTTAATGAAGCTTTAGCAATTACTAATCCTCCACAAATTGCGATTTCAGGAGTTAATAATCTTACAGCTACAAATATGACAGAAGGATATGAGACTTGTGATCGTCATCCATGTGCACAAGTGCTGAGTCCTTCAAGGTGGACTTATGATTTTTCTATACAGTCAGGAAATGGTTCACCGACTGTTACTATAAGTGCAGGTCAAGATGCAGCAGGAAATATTATGACAAATGCCTCTTCTCCTACTAGTTTTTCTAGTTTTACAGTAGACAATATTGCTCCAACAAATCAAAATACTGTTTTTCCAACCTCAATTTCAAAAAAGAGTAGCGTGACAGTGACATCACCAAATATTGTTTCTGCAGGAGAAACAGGTGGTTCAATTTGGTTTGCTCCATCGGGAACAACTACATTTACAGCTGGTGCAACTATGACTACAGCAGGAGGGACAGCCACAACTATTTTAGCTCCACTTACTGCAGGATCATATAAATTATTTGTCCGTGATGCAGCCGGAAATACATCTTTAGCCTCGACTGCGATTTTGACTGTCGATAATACTGCACCGACTGTTGCCTTATCATATACCTCCGATCCAATTAAGGCGGGGACACAAACTATTACAGCTACATATTCTAAAGCGATTACAAGTATTCCAAACATTAGAGTTGATCAATATGGGACTGTGCCAGATGATCTTCTTTTTCATCCAATGACCAATAATGATAGTGGAGTTAATAAAGTTTGGAAATATGATTATACAGTTCATGCAGCTACTGATTCATGTCCACAAGGGGGAACTCCTCCTTGTTATGCAGATGGTACAGCTCAAGTATCTTTATCATCTACCACAGATGTAGCGGGAAATACTTCTGGTACTCCTAGTAGTTCTACATTCATAATTGACACCGCAGCACCTACAAATTCTATCAGTGCTCCATCAGTTTCTTCTACTTCAATTGGTCCTGTAACATATACTGTTTCTTACTCAGGAGCAAATACTGTTTCACTTGCTAATGAGAATATAACTTTAATCAAAACAGGAACAGCTGATGGAACAGTCGCTGTTTCAGGTACTGGTATATCTTCTCGAACAGTGACTATTTCTTCTATCACTGGTACTGGCACTTTAGGAATTTCTATTGCTGCTGGTACTGCTTCTGATACTGCGGGAAATACTTCTCTAGCTATGGGAGCGTCTACTACTTTTGATGTAAGTAATGTTCCTTTAACAGTTGCAAGTATTTCTGTAGATTTAGCCTCAGGTTCATATAAATCTGGTCAAGCAATAATAACAACAGTAACTTTCTCTAAAGATGTTACATCGACTGGGAATGCAACTGTGACATTTGATACGGGAGGGACATGTACTTTTACTATTAGTAATGCTTCATCAGGAAGTTGTACTTATACTGTCGGGGCTGGACAAAATTCTAGTGTTTTAGCTGTCTCGTCTGTTACGGGGACTATAAAAGATGCTGCCTTAAATTTATTGACTGCAACTACTCCTGTGATGAATATTTCTCCAACAAAAACAATTGTGATTGATACCACAGCACCAATTCTTTCCTTCACTGATGATGTAGCTGTTGGTCCTACATCTTCTGATACAATCACTGCTTCTTGGGTTGGTACTACTACTGGACAAAAAAAATGGATGTATGATACGGATAGAATTTGTTCACCTACTTCAACTGATTACACAATGACAGATAGTGATTCAATGGATCAAATTACAACCACAAACAATACAAAATTTATTTGTTTGTATGGAGCAGATCTTGCTGGAAATTATTCAACACTAGCTTCAACAAATGATATAAATATTGATGCTAGTGGACCGACTGTCAGTATTTCTTCTCCCACTTCAAGCCCTACAAACGAAACAATAACTGTTAATGTTTTGTTTGATAAATCTGTTTCTGATTTTATTTATTCTGATATTTCAGTTACAAATGGTACAGTTTCATCTGCATCTTTTTCTGGCTCAGGAATGACTTATTCTTTTATAGTTACACCAACAGCTAATGGAGTAGTTGGTATAAGTATTGGTTCAGGGGTGGCACATGATACAGCAGGAAATACAAACTCTGCTTCTAACTCTATATCCATAACATATAGTAATATAGGGCCGACAGTTATTTTAAGTTCCCCGTCACCTTATTATATTAATGGCTCATTCGATGTCGTTGCCACCTTTAGTGAACCTGTGACTGGGTTTACTTCAGCGGATATTACTATAAATGGTGGTATAGGTAATAGTTACGTAGACGGTTGGGCTGATGATGGTACAACGTATGAATTTTCTATTGTTCCAGATGGAGGAGGAATTGTTACTGTTGATATTAATGGTGGAGTTGCTGTAAATGCAGCCCAAAATGGGAATATCGCTGCTACACAACTTTCTAGATTAAATGATACTGCTCCGCCTACTGCATATGATATCCCAACAATTTGTTCTGTTGAAGGAAATTTATGTACTACCGCAGGTCAAAATGCCGATCCACAGGAAGTATATGATGTCGGTATGAGTACTATTTCTAGTACTGCCGAAGATGGTGATTCAGGAATAAGTAATGTTCAAATTTCAATTAATGATACTACTGCCAATAAATGGTATAACGGTACAATATTTACAACATCTGGTAGTGAAATATTATTAAATACAGTATTTGCATATTCAGAGAACGACGGGCAAACTCACTGGAGTTATGATTTTTCTAGCGTACCTTTAATTACTGGGGATACGTATACGATTAAAGTTACTGTTACAGATGGAGTATCTAATACAAATACTGCATCAGAATCTTTTAAATTTATAAATTCTGCACCAGAAGTTTCGAATGTAGTTCCATTGGAAGATGCGACTGGTTTAGTGACAGTGCATTATGATGTTACAGATAATGAATCTTCTCAAACTACGAATTATTTATTTTACAGTGTAGGAGGAAATGGTGTAGACGCAGGTTTAGCTAGTGACGCAACAAGTCTTAATTTATCTGACGCTACTTATTTCCCAAATTCAGGAATTATTCTTATAGATAATGAGATGATTTCTTATACAAGTAAATCAGGAGCTACTCTTTTAGGTCTCACCAGAGGGATATTAAATACGATACCAGTTGCTCATGAAGATAGTGCTACTGTATATATAAAAGCAAGTTCAGCTACAGGTGGCGGAATTGGATTATCTGATGTTGGTACAAATAAGACTATAACTTGGCAAGCATCTTCTGATGCAAATGGATATGAATATGATGTATCTTTTATTAAAGTTGTTGCAAATGATGGAGGAGTTGCCAATATGGTAGGTTCAGCAACTAACGAGGAAGGATTTATTCTTGATGCAAAAGCACCTACTGCAACAGTCACATTTGACGCTGGTGTCGGGGGAGAAACAAATAGTGGAGTAATTACTATTCCGATGCCTGAAGATATATCAGCTGTTGAGTATAAGATTACAGATGTAAATAATTTGTCAACAAATGCAGATTCTGGTGTTTGGAAATCTATAACGACTAGTACAACTTTACCTTGGACTTTTGATTCTAATATCATAGCAAGAAGTTTGAAATATCAGTTTAGAGATGCATACGGAAATATTGGATCTGAAATTACTACCTCTACCCAAGATCCGATTCCTACTAAGTTATTTACTGTCACTGATACATCGAATGTTTCATCAACACCTGCTTATCATCAAATGCATATGGATTGGCAGGCAGTGAGTTCTAGTGGGTTTTCTTCTTATAAATTAGAATATAAAACATCTAGAAATAATATTAATTACATTGGTAATGGTTACACATCTATCTCTAGTACAGCTCTCAACAATGTTAGTACTGATAGTTATGATGATAAAAGTTTAACGCCAGATAATTTTTATAAATATCGTATAGGGATAATCGGTACTAATGGTAATGTTTCTATGAGATCAGATACTATTCTCGTTCGAGCAAATGGATTTCAGGATTATGATGAAGGTGGTGGAGGGACTGTTTTAAAAGCTCCAAAAGTAGAAAATGTTGTTCCGATTCAGGGATCAGATAAAAATGTGACAGTTAATTATCTTTTAACTGATACTTCATTATCAAAAAAGATTGATCTATTTTATGAAGGATATTTATTCTACAATATAGGAATTACATTACCTGAAGATTCTTTTTCTGAATCTGAAGATACCTTAACACTTTCTGATACATCAAAATTAAAATCCTCTGGTTATATTTTAGTTAATAATGAAGTTATAAAATATACCTCTATAAGTGGAAATGTTTTAGAAGGTTTGACACGAGGTACTTGGCCTAATTTATCTACTTCTGGTAGAACGACTAGAACAAATTCTACTTTCTCTACAGGAGCTCCTGTTTGGATATTTGCAAATAATACTATCCCTATAGCTATAAATAGTAATTCCTCAATAATTTCTGGAGAAGCAGAATCAATAGTATGGAATACAGAGGATGAAACAGGGTTAAAAGGTAATGTCTTTTCTAAAGTAGAATTCAAGGTATTAATTCATGACAATCAAACTTCTTCTCTAGGACCTATATCCAGTCAGAATGATTCTTCCCAAGATGGAATTTTAAGTATTCTAGATCTTAGTGATACTGTTATTGAACCTACTGTCAAATCTACCAGTGCTGTTATCACTTGGAATACTGATGATTATTCTGATTCTCTTATAGAATATGGAACGACTGAAGGTGTATATAATTTATCAAAAAGTAATTCAGATAGAGTTACGAGTCATCGTATTTATCTAAGTAATTTATTACCAAGTACGACTTATTTCTATAAAACAACTTCTACGAATGAATTGAGTGAAGCTATTACTTCTACGGGTCAATTTACGACAAGTCCTAGTCCTGTGGTGACTAGTGTAAGTGTTCAAAGTGTGACTGATACAACTGCTGTAATAACATGGACCACAGCTGATGTTGTTTCAAGTTCTTATGTCGTATATTCGACTAATTCAGATTTAAGTGGCTCTATTACTGTCAATGATGATGAACTTGTGACAGATCACACAGTAACTTTAAGTGGACTTACACCAGAAAGGAATTATTATTTTAAAGTTTATTCTGTTGATGCTAATGAATATATTGGAGAAAAAACAGACAATCCTGATCCAGATACAAGTACTGAAGAAATATATTTTATGTTTACTACTGGATTAGATGAAACTGCTCCAATTATTTCTAATATTCAAATACCAATCATTACATATTCTGGAGTGGCAATAATATGGACGACAAATGAGCAAGCCGATGGGCGGATAGGTTATAGTACAGAGAGCGTAGAAGATGGTGGGTCATACACTTATACTGATGTTGTCCCATTGTCTGGAGCATTAGTCACTAATCATGTCGCTACTATTGAAGATTTGAGGAAAACTACTAAATATTATTATGTAGTCGAATCTACAGATACACAGGGGAATACTGCTACCTCTGATGAAGGGAATTTTACGACTGATAGACAACTAACAACTGGAGGGGGTAATGTTATAGGAGTTCTACAAGAGATCTATGATGCATTAATGAAAGAAAATGAAGAAAATAAGGCTAGATTAAAGAATCAGAGTTCTGATATTCCTGTTATATCAAATGTTGATATTGTAGATGTGAATGCCTTTGGAGCAACGATCAGTTTCAATACAGATAAAGAAACTGTGGGGGGTGTCGATTATGGGAAAGATACAAAATATGGTAAAAATGAAGGTGATTTTATTTGGAGCACTACTCATAAAATAGTTCTCAATGGTCTTACTATGGGTACTGATTATAATTTTAAGATAAAAGTTATCGATAGATATAGTAATATTGGTACTGGAGACAATCAGACTTTTAAAACGAAATTCTTAACTGAAAAACTCGCTGAACTTCAGAAGATAGAAAATATTGAGCAATTTCAAAAAGAAATAGAAGCCACAATTGAATCGATTTTGCCTTCGCTTGTGCCTCCTTTTATTGACCTACCGGCTATAACTAATATTACTGAAAATACTGCCACTATTACCTTCAAGACAAATATAAAAACATATCCAGTAGTAAATTATAGTTCCGATGCTACTTATGACATTACAAAAGAAAATCCATATGAAGGGGAAATAACGGATACAACTGAAAAAAGCTTAGACCATACGTTATCTCTTATTGGATTGAAACCTAATACAAAATATCACGTGATGGCGAAGGCGTACTCTCTTCCTCAAGTCATAGGTAAATCAGTAGATGTAACTTTTACAACTAAACCATCGAAAATAAAAGCAACGATTACGGAACGTAAAAATGATTCGTTTACAATAGTATGGGTTACTGATGGCCCTACTTCTTCAATAGTAGAATACAAAGATTTGAAAACAAATAAAACAGGAAGAATATCTGATGACGCAAAAAATACTTCACATTCTGTAAAAATAGAAAATCTTACCCCTGGTACCTCATACACGGTAGATGTTTCAGGATACAATGATATAGGCAATCTAGTAGAGGGATCTGAGACTCTAACAGTAAATACACTTACAGATACTGTTCCTCCGGTCATCTCTAATTTTAAACTTGATAGTGCATTAGTATTAGGACGTACTGATAAGACTCAGACGATAGTATCATGGACTACAGATGAGCCATCCACCTCTATTGTTTATTATGAAGAAGGTTCTGGGTCACCTGATAAAGCACTTGCCAATAAACAAGAAAATAGCGAGCTATCAATAAACCATGTCATTATCTTGACTACATTAAGACCGGGTACAGTTTATAGATTCCAGATAGCTTCGAGAGACAATGCTAATAATATCAATACGCTTCCTATTCGAACCATCATCACACCAAGACCAAATGAATCCATTGTTGACATAATCTTCAAGAATTTTGACGAGACGTTTAATTTCTTGAAAAATGTGCAGTAATATCTAAAAGTCGAGATAAAACAAGATTATTAATTAAGTTAAATATTTAAAAGGTAAAAATGGAAGAAGAAAAAAAGAAAAGAAAAATATTGTTGGTGGATGATGATGAAATGATGCGTATATTTTTCCGTGATATTTTTTGGATGCATGGAAAATGTGATGCTTATGATGTAGAGATGGCTTCTTCCTTAGAGGAGGCTGAAAAAATAATAGAAGATGAGAAAACGAGACCAGACATAATGTTTTTAGATATTTTCTTATCTTCTACAAAAAAGAAAGGGAATGTTTCTACAGAACAAGTAAATCGTTCTTTGGAATTTATCGGTAAAATAAAAGAAAGTAAAGTTTTTTCCAATATAAATATTATTATTTATTCTGGACAAAAATATCAAGCATTAGAAGAAGCAGTAATGAAACTAGGTGTAGACGGATATTTAATAAAGGGTGAACTTATGCCTAAAGAGATAATTTCTTTTACAGATCAAATACATGGAACAACCAATCATTAAATTAAACAATGTAAGTCTTTGGTATGAAAAAGGAAAAACGACTGAACTAAAAGCTTTAAAAAACATTACCATTGAAATAAAGAAAGGAGATTATGTCGCCTTTTTCGGTCCGTCTGGTTGTGGTAAAACGACCATACTTTATGCTATTTCCGGTATTGATCGTTTCCAGGAAGGATCAATTTTAATTAATGGCAGAGATATATCTCCACTTACAAACCAAGAACTCGCCATATTTAGACAAACCGGTATAGGAATAGTCTTTCAACAGTTCAATTTAGTTCCTTCTTTAACTGTATTAAAAAATGTTGCGTTACCGATGCTTTTTGTAGGTATATCATCTGAAAAAGCTGATAAAGAAGCATTAAAATTACTAAAACGTTTGGATCTTCTCGATTTACAGGATCGTTTTCCCTCAGAGCTTTCAGGAGGACAACAACAAAGAGTAGGTATCGCTCGTGCTCTTGCGAATGATCCGCCGATAATTATTGCCGATGAGCCATTGGGTAACCTAGACTCTATAAACGCTAAAAAAGTTTTGGAATTCTTAAAGGAATTAAACGAAAAAGATGGACGAACTATCATAATGGTGACGCATGAGGCTTGGAGTCTTCGTGACGTTAAAACTATTTACCATATGAAAGATGGTACTATTACGGAGATAGAAAAAACTACTCCAGAGACGATAGCACAATCTATCGCTAGTCGTTTGAATAAACAATTATCTTCTTCGAATGGAGAAGATAAAGGAAAAGATTCTAAAGGAGGGGATGCAAATGCAGAAAGTATTTCTGCACACTTACTTGCAAACTTTTTATTACGCGGATATTCACTAGATGAAATAAGTCGTTTTGAATTATTTGTAAATGAACGATTTTCTAATAAAATTGATAAGAAAGAATTTCATGAATTGATAAATAAACCATTTAAGGATGGTGGAGTAGGTTTGTGGAAAAAGAAAGCAGAACGAGTGACAGAATATTTAGAAGAAGTTATAGATAAAAAACATAGTATTAGCAGTATTTGTGAACTTATAGAAAAAACTCCTGAAGCAGCTATTTTTGATGAAATTAAAAATGTTCGACAATGGCTTATTGAAGGATATACTGGCGAATTAAATGCTTCGCAAATTTTAGCACTTGATCAAGTTATTTCCGATAGGATTAGAAATTATATTTCGAGAGAAAAAGTTGTTCAACTATTAGATCTCTCTAGTAATAAATTTGGCGTAGGACTTTCTTTTAGGGCAGCACAAATTTTAGCAGAGAAATTAGAGTTGTTATTAGAAGGCGTTCCAAATGATAAAATTAATGTTAATATAAGTGGGGAGAAAGAAATCAGTAAAGATACAGACGCAACTAATTTTCTAAAAAAATTATAATTTAATAACATGTTTAATAAACAATTAAAATTTCATGAGCTAGTGACGCTTTCTCTTAGGTCTTTCCGTACTAAACCGCAGAGAGCTTTTTTAACTATTATTGGCATGTCTATTGGTATTGCTGCAGTGTTATTGTTGGTTTCTCTCGGGTATGGACTCCAATATATATTGATTGGTAAATTAATGACGACTGAAGATTCATTGATAACAATGGAAATATCATATCCGACTGAAAGTAATATGTTAATCAAAAAATCTGTTTTAGATAATTTAAAAACTTATCCAGATATTGCTGAAGTGAGCCCAATCGCTGAATTTCCAGGTGAAATTAGTACCCCTGGTACCTCAAGCCTTTTAATTAATACACTTATCGTTGATCCTGCTTATTTTAGACTTACTGGATTAACACCCAATATTGGAAAAACTATAGGAGAAGGTACAGGTGTGGTGGTTTCAAATCAAACGTTAACAGCGTTGGGTCTAGTAGCAGATCAGGTATCTTTAAATAAAATATTTGATCTAAAAGTTTCTTATCCTAGTGAAGATATAAACTTTACTGAAAAAATAATCTCCTCTATACCAGTTCCGCTTAAAGGGATTATAGTAGACGATACTATGGCTCCGACTGCCATAGTATATGCAGATGCATTTTCTGAAACACCCCCGTCTTATCGTAGGGCACTCGTTAAGGCAAAAAATGTAGATATATTAGAAAGTCTTCGTGATAAATTGATTAGTGAAGGATTTTTAGTGTCAGCACGTATTGATCTAGTTACTCAAGCTCGTAAAATTACGAATATTATTACTATGATATTAGGAGTTTTTGGTGTGACAGCACTTGTCGTTTCAGCAATTGGAATGTTCAATACTATGCTTGTAGGTTTTCTGGAACGTATTTATGAAGTTGGAATTTTGAAATCCTTAGGTGCTACAGATTATGATGTACGTAATCTTTTCTTAGTGGAAGCTTCGTTTATGGGTTTCCTTGGTGGATTGGGTGGTATCATCATAGGTATTGGTGGAGGTAAGATTCTCAATCTTTTGCTGAGTCTTTTATCGACAAGATTTGGTGGAAATGCCATAGAACTTTTTATAATTCCTTGGTGGTTTGTTTTTCTTATTTTAGTTGTTTCAGTGATAATAGGTTTCTTTTCTGGCTGGTGGCCAGCACATCGGGCAGCGGGTCTTTCTCCTAAGGAAGCTTTTACAAAGAGATAATTTTATTTAGATTAATTTTTTTGGATGCGTCAAACCATTTTATTTCTTTGTCTCGTTTAAACCAAGTCATTTGTCTTTTTGTATATTTTATAGTTTCTTTTACTACTTTTTCATAAGTAGGGGAGTCGTATTCAAAACCTAATTCTTTTAATCTTTTTTGAGATATTCCAGATTTTTTTAGTTTTTTTATTTCATTTAATAGTCCCACTTTAAACATTTCTTTAACTCTTTTTTCTATTCTATTTTTTAATTTATCTTGTGGTAGATACAAGCCAATCTTAATAAACTTATACGGAGGCGTTGCCTCCGTGGTTCGGGGAGTTTTACCTATAGATTTTGCTATTTCGATTGCTCTGATTAGTCTTACTTTATTATTTAGTTCGTTTTTTACTTTGATATCCTTTGCTCTATTTTTATCAAGTTTTTTTAATATTTTAAAAAGTTCCAGTACTGATTTTTTTTCAAGAAATTTTCTTAGTTTTTGATTTGGTAAAACTTCAGGGAAAATTATTCCTTTTGTCACAGCATCAATATAAAATCCAGTACCTCCACAAATTATTGGAATTTTACCTCTTTTTACTATCTCAGCTATAGCGTAGATAGCTTTTTTTTGATATTTAACAACTGTAAATTTATTTTTTGGATTTTCTACATCAAGTAGATGATGAGGAATACCTTGCATTTCTTTTATTGTAATTTTACCAGTTCCTATATTTAAGCTTTTATAAACTTGCCTAGAATCAGCAGAAATGATTTCGCCGTCAATTTTTTGGGCAATTTTAACAGCTAAATCACTCTTTCCAGTGGCTGTGGGTCCTAATATGACAATAATCTTAGATTTTTGCATCTACTTGTTATTTTAGTATTTCAATATCTGCTCCAATAGAATTCAAACGCTTAGCTATCTCTTCATAACCACGATTTATCATGTATACATTGCGTAAAATTGATGTACCTGGGGCAGCAAGCATAGAAATGAGGATTACCATAGACGGCCTGAGAGCAGGTGGGCAAACTACCTGTGCAGGTCGTAATTTAGTTCCTCCAGTTATATAGACTCTATGTGGATCTGCCAATGAAATATTTGCTCCTAGTCTGTTTAATTCAGTAAAATATATGGCGCGGTTTTCATATACCCAATCATGGATCATTGTTTGACCTTTTGCTCGAATAGCTATAGGTACAAAAAATGGAAGATTGTCTATATTTATTCCGGGATATGGGTTGGAATGTATTTTATCAGCAAGTGCTTTTAATTTACTTGGAAAAATTTCTATATCTGCAAGCTTCGTGCGTCCATTGTAGGAATAATATTTTTTGAGAATTTTAAATTTTAAATTCATTCTTTTTAGCTTTTCGAGTTCAAGTGAAAGAAAATCAATCGGGCAACGAGTTATTGTAAGTTTAGAATCTGTGATGATACATGCTGAAATAAACATCATTGATTCTATAGGGTCTTCGCTATTCCAGTATTCAACATCTTTATTTATCTCTTTTATTCCATGAACTGTTAAGGTAGAGGTGCCTATACCATCGATTTTTACTCCTAATTTTTCAAGGAAAAAACATACTTCTTGAACCATATAGTTTGCACTGGCAAAAGATATGATAGTTTTACCTTCTATCAAAGCAGATGCAGTCAAGACATTTTCACAAGCAGTATCTCCTGATTCATACATAACTATCTCAGATGGTTTTAACTTAGGCGATTTTATTTCATAACTTGCAGTGGTTGTTTTGATTTTTACTCCAAGTTTTTCTAAGGCATAAGTATGGGCAGCGATAGTACGTTTCCCTAGGTTACATCCTTCGGCGTGCGGTAATGAAAACGATTTTAAGAAGTGAATCATTGGCCCCATCAACATTACGATAGAACGTGTTTTAATTGCTGATTCAACATTTATATTTTTTAAATTAAATATTCTAGGTGGAGTAATGAACACGGTATTTTGATCTTTCCACTCTATTTTAGTACCAATACTTTCCATGATTTCAATAACTCTATACACTTCTTCAATACGAGCGATACCATGTAGTGTCGTTGTGCCTTTATTAAGAAGTGAAGCACAAAGAAGACCAACAGAACCATTTTTAGAAAAGTTTGTTTTAATAGTTCCACTTAACTTTTTTCCACCATTTACCTTGAAATCAAGTACAGTATTATCAATTTTTTTGTCTTTTTTCATAAAATATTCTGTGCCCAGGGAGAGAATCGAACTCTCATGATGTTGCCATCAATAGATTTTGAGTCTATCGCGTCTACCAATTCCGCCACCTGGGCAGTCTCTTATAAATTAGTAATTAACACATTTTACACAAAAAATGCAATAAAATCAATTACTTAAATATTGTGTTTGTGTTAAAATAGATCCATGTCCAATTTATATTCCAATTCAATTTTTTGGATTGATACAGATAAAGTAAAACCAAATCCATTTCAACCAAGACGAGATTTTGATGAAGCTCGTTTGCGAGATTTAGCTGACTCTATAAAACAATATGGAGTACTTCAGCCTCTTACCGTTTCTAGAGTAGAGGTAGAAAAAGAAGGAGGAGGTCTTAGTACAGAATATGAATTGATTGCTGGTGAACGCAGACTTCGTGCTGCAAAGATAGCAGGAGTATCTCAGGTACCAGTCATAATCCGTGAGGGAGATACTTCGATGATGAAGCTCGAACTCGCTATTATTGAAAATTTACAGCGAGAAGATTTAAACGTTGTAGATCGTGCTCGTGCCTTTTTTCGTCTTTCAAGTGAATTTAAATTTACTCACAATGAAATTGCTAAAAAAATGGGTAGAAGTAGGGAATATGTTTCAAATTCTTTACGTATTTTATCCTTACCAGAGGAAATATTGAATGCTTTGTCAGAAGGGAAAATTACTGAAGGTCACACGAGACCGATCTTAATGCTTGTAGACCACAAGGAAGAACAAATGGTTTTATTTAAGGAGATTCTTTATAAGAAAATAACTGTACGCGAAGCAGAAGGGCTCGCAAGGAAAATAGCTTTTGACCGTGTACGTAAAAAAGAATTAATGCCGGATCCTGAGATAATGGAGCTTGAAGGAGAATTCCAAGATAAGCTTGGTACTCGTGTACATATAGATAGACATGAATTGGGCGGACAAATTAAAATTGATTTCTTTTCGAATGAAGATTTGAGAACTATTTTAGATCTGATAAATAAAGGAAATATTGAAAAGAAACCAGGAGAAATGTTAGAGAACTACATTGCGAAAAATACTGAACTCCCAGACGTTCCACATTTGGAAGAAGAAACTCCCTTAGATGACAGAACAAAAGAAGAGGTAAAAGAGGATGATAGTAAGCTTTACGACATCTCTAATTTTAGTGTTTAATTACGACCAAAGGATTTAAGTTTAGAAAGTAAACTATTCTTTTCTAAATAGGATCTTATATTTTTTCTTGCAGAATTTGTTTTAGCAAATTCAAGCCATTTAGAAGATGGATGAGAATCTTTTTTAGTAATTATTTCTATGATATCTCCATTCTTTAACTTTGAAAGGATTGGAGCAATTTTACCATTAACTTTTGCGCCAAAAATATGATTGCCTATATCGGAATGTATCGAATAGGCAAAATCTATTGGACTAGAATCTTCAGGTAAGTCGACAACGTCGCCCATTGGTGTGAAAATAAAAATACGGTCATTAAAGAAATCAGTCTTTAGATGTTCCAAATAATTTTTTGGGTCGTCTAATTCGTAATTAAAATTTTTCAATTCTTCAATCCATTTAAACTGTTCATTTTCCTGACGTTTATCTTCTTTACCCATGCCTTCTTTGTAAGTGAAATGTGCAGCTATACCATAAGCTGCTTCAGCATGCATTTGTTTTGTTCGTATTTGAATCTCTGCTACTCCTCCTGAACCAGTAAAGATCGATGTGTGGATTGAACGATATCCGTTAGGCTTAGGCACTGCTATATAGTCTTTGATTCGTCCTGGTAATGGTTTCCAAATGGAATGAATTATTCCAAGGACTCTATAACATTCTTCGACATTTTCTACGACGACACGAAGTGCTACTATGTCATGTATTTTATCTATTTCCATCCCATGTTTTACTAACTTTTTCCAAAGACTATATTTATGCTTAAGTCTATAATTTATTTCAGAAACTTTTATTTTATTTTTAGACAATTCTTTTTGAAGTTCTTTTGATACTTCTTCTAAATATTCTTCATATCGTCCTTGTTTTTGTTTTAGAATTTCTTCTACTTGTGCATATTCTTTGGGATAAGCATAAGGAAAAGCAGCATCTTCTATTTCACCTTTAAGTTTTCCCATTCCAAGACGATTGGCAAGAGGAGCATAGACTTCAATGGATTCTACCGCTATTCTTTCTCTTTTATCTTCTCTTATATGTTCTAATGTATGAAGATTGTGCAATCTATCAGCAAATTTGATGATAACTACACGTAGGTCATTCGTCATTGCTACGAAAAATTTTCTTAAACTTTCTATATGTCTTTCGTGTCCACGATATTTTAGAGTTCCGAGCTTTGTGACCCCATTTACTAAAAAAACTATTTCTTCTCCAAATTCTTTTTTTAGTTCTTCTTCTGTTATTTTTGTATCTTCTAAAACATCGTGCAACAGCCCAGCAACTATAGTTTCTGTATCCATTCTGAGTTTGGCCAATGTCTTAGCAGTTTCAAAAACATGAATAAAATATGGGTCTCCACTCATTCTTTTCTGTCCTTCATGCGCACGCTTTGCAAACTTATAAGCCTTTCTTATTAGCTCTTCATCTTTTTTACTGAGTTTTTCTACTATTAGATTAAATATTTCTTGCAAGTCTGCCATAATAATATTATAGCACCTTTTTATTTTATTTTATTTAGTTTGTCAGGACGATTATTGGGACATTTATTATTACTACATCTTTCAGGAATTGTTTTTGTACCTTCCATCATCAAGGAACCACATTTATCACAAATTTTACCTGTAGGTTTTGCTTTGATAGCAAATTTACAATCAGGATAATTTGAGCAGGAATAAAATATGCCAAATCTTCCACGTCTTTCAGAGATATCTCCTTTTTTACATAGAGGACAAATCACACCAGTTCTTTTTCTCGCTTCTTCTGCCTCATCTTTCTTTATGAATTTACACTTCGGATAACGTGAACAGGAGATAAAAGTACCTGTACCGTCACGTCTTTGTTTGATTATAAGTTTTCCACCACCAGATTTTCCCTTTTTTTCTCCACATTCTGGACACATTTCGCCAGTTTCCTTTGGGCCTTCAAGTTCTGTGCCGTCTAATCTTAATGCTCCATCGCAATCAGGATATTTAGAACAGGAATAAAATTTACCTCCACGGGAAAGCTTGATGATCATACTACTACCACATTTAGGACATTTAATATTTTCTGGTGCGTCACCTAAATTTGTTGCTTTTTCTAATTTTTCTTTTATTTTTACTTCTTTTGAAAAAGGACCATAAAAATCTTTAAGAGTTTTTTCATATTCACGTTCTCCTCTAGAAATTTGATCAAGTTCATCTTCCATCTCTGCGGTAAAAGTATCAGAAATATAATTTGCAAAGTTTTTTTCCAAGAAATCAGATACGACTTCACCGACGTCGGTGGGAAAGAGAGTCTTATTTTCCTTTCTTACATATTCTCTATCCTCCAAGGTTTTCATTATAGATGCGTAGGTGGAAGGTCGGCCTATGTCTCTTGATTCAAGTTCTTTAATCAATCCAGCTTCACTATATCTATTTGGTGGTTCAGTAAATTTTTCTTCTTTAATAAGATTTAATAATTTTAATTTTTCTCCTTCTTTTACTTCGGGTAATTCGATATCTTCTCCAACACTATCTTTATCTACTAGAAGCCAACCAGTAAATAAAATTCTTGAGCCAGTAGCAGAGAAATCAGGGAATTTGAACTCCTGAGACGTTGGACGTCTGGATTCTGTATCGGCTTCCAGACGTCCAACGTCTGGGGTTATGTTTGCACTTATTTTCGTCTTTAATAATTTTGCATCAGACATTTGTGAAGATACTGTACGTTCCCAAATTAATCTATAAAGTCTTTGCTGCTCCTCTGTCCCAGCTTGAAGATTTTCTATATGGGTAGGACGAATAGCCTCATGTGCCTCCTGAGCATTTTTTGATTTAGTTTTATAAATTCTAGCTTGTGCATACTTACTACCATATTTTTTTTCTACAAGAGAAACTATTTGAGCTTGAGCGACAGCAGATAAATTTGTACTATCTGTTCGCATATATGTGATGTGTCCTGCTTCGTATAGTTTCTGCGCTATTTGCATAGTTCTTGAAGGGGAGTAGCCAAGTCGTGAGCTTGCTGTTTGTTGTAATGTAGAAGTAGTGAAAGGTGCACGAGGAACTCTTTTTTGTTCTGATTCTTTTACTTCTTTCACTATCCAATCTTCTTTTTTACCCAATTCGAGAATTTTTTCAACTAATTTTTCATCTCTTGGTTCTTCTACACAAACAAGAGTAATTTTTTCCCCTCCTGCCTGAGGAGGGGTGCCTTTTAAGGCGGGGTGGTGGGAGGTTTCAAAAAGTCCTAAAAGTTTCCAATATTTTTCAGGAATAAATGCACGAATTTCTCGTTCACGTTCCATTATGATACGAAGCGCAGGGGATTGAACTCTTCCAGCTGAAAGTCCATAACGTACTTTTTTCCAAATAAGACCTGAAAGATCATATCCTACGAGTCTATCGAGTACTCGTCTTGCTTCTTGGGCTTTTCTTAGGTTTGTATCTATATCACGAGGGTGCTTTAAAGCTTCTTCCACAGCGTCTTTAGTAATTTCATAAAAAACTACCCTTTTTATAGGGGCTTTTATTCTTTTGCTTTTCTTTAATAATTCTTCAATATGCCAAGCGATAGCTTCTCCTTCACGATCAGGGTCTGTTGCTAAAAGTATTTCATTTGCTTTTTCTCCGAGAGATTGAAGTTCATGGACAACTTTTTCTTTACCTTTAGAAATTTCGTAATGTGGTATAAATCCACCTTCTATATCGATAGCTATTTTATTTGATTTTGGTAAATCACGAATATGTCCAATAGAAGCACGTACTGTGTACGCACCTTCTAAATATTTTTCAATAGTCTTTGCTTTTGATGGTGATTCTACAATTAAAAGTTTCATATTTCCTAAGTATTACACGAAACATATTTTTTTTGCAAACTAAGTTAATTTTATCTCACCCATTTCTTCTTTAATTAATTCTTTTATTTCCATCACTGAGAGTATAGCATTTGCATTGGCTGTAGGCATTTTCATTGCTCGAATCAGGTCATCACGCGGTACGGGTTCTCTAAGAAGACCCACTACTTTCTTTTCTTCCATTGATAGTTCATCAAACAGAGAAGCTTGTTTATTTTCATCTTTTTTCTTTTCAAACCCCAAGGCCTCTAATACATCCTCGGCACAGGTCACAGGTGTAGCCCCTTGATGAATTAATTTATTTGTGCCTTTTGAAGATGAAGAAAAAATTGATCCCGGTACGACGAGTACGTCTCTATTATATTCGGTAGCAAGTCTGGCAGTGATAAGTGTCCCGGATCTCTCTTCAGCCTCTATAATGAGCACAGATTTAGAAATACCTGCCATAAGACGATTGCGCATAGGAAAGCTCCATTGAGTGGCTTTAAAATCAGGTTCAAATTCTGAAATTAAACATCCACCATTGTCTACAATTTCTTTCATTATTTTAACGTTAGTTTTTGGGTACATTGCTTCGGGAGAAAGCCCTGATCCGGGGAATACAAGAGTTCGAAGACCGATTTGCATCGCTTTTTTATGAGCTATTGTATCAATACCGATAGCAAAACCAGAAACTATAGCTATCGGATAGCCTTTAAGTCCTGCAATTATTTTTTCGCAGGCATCCTTCCCATAAGAAGTAAATTTACGTGAGCCAACTACACATAAATAAATAAGATCTTCTTCAGGAAGATCACCTATAATCCAGAGGTCTTCTGGTGGTTGTGGTATTTCTAAAAGTTGTTTAGGAAATTCATTTTTTGGTAATTTTTTTATTTCCACGCTTTTCATTATACCAGCTTTGGTATATAATAAAAATATGTTAGATATAAAATTCATTCGTGAAAATAAAGACATTGTGCAAAAAGGCGCGAAAAAGAAACGCATAGAGATTGATATTGATAAACTCATTACGCTTGATGATGAACGATTAAAACAACTCAAAGAAGTCGAAGACTTAAGAGGGGAAGTTAATAAAGTTTCAAATGACATAGCTACTGAAAAAGATTCAACCAAAAGAATGCAGCTCATTGAAGAAATGCGTTCCGTAAAAGAAGATATTAAATCTAAAGAAGAAAAACTAAAAGCAACCATAGAAGAGTGGCAGAAAGTGATGCTCCAAGTTCCAAATGTTCCAGATATTTCTGTTCCAGATGGAAAAAGTGATGAAGAAAACCTCGAAGTAAAATCTTGGGGAGAAAAACCCGTGTTTAATTTTACCCCAAAAGATCATATTGCTATTGTTGAAAGTCTTGATCTAGCTGATTTTGAGAGAGGCGCTAAAGTTTCAGGCTTTCGTGGATATTTTATGAAAAATGATGGAGCATTATTATTCTTTGCACTTTGGCAGTATTTTTTAGATTATTTTGTGAATCAAGGATACACTCCAATGATAGTGCCATCACTTGTAAGAAAGGAAACATTAATGGGTACAGGATATATACCTGGTGGCGAAGATGATTTATATAAAACCCAAGATGGTGAATACCTTGCTGGTACAGCTGAAGTCGCAATGATGTCTTATTATTCAGGTGAAGTCTTGCCAAAAGAATCATTGCCGAAAAAATTTATTGCCTTTTCTCCATGTTTTAGACGTGAAGCTGGAGCACATGGTAAAGATGTAAAAGGTTTAATAAGAGTGCATGAATTTTTTAAGCTTGAACAGGTTTTGTTATGTGAGGCTTCTCATGAAGAATCAGCAAAATTACACGAAGAGATAACCTCTCATGTTGAGCATTTAATGCAAGAATTAGGTATTCCTTATCGTATTGTTGTTAATTGTGGGGGTGATCTAGGCTTAGGTCAAGTAAAGAAATATGATATAGAAGCTTGGATGCCTTCTCAGAATAAATACCGGGAAACGCATTCTTCTTCATATTTTCATGATTTTCAAACACGCAGATTAAATATTAAATATAAAGATCAAGATGGAAAATCAAAATATATTCATTCACTAAACAATACTGCCTGTGCTACATCTAGACTCCCAGCTGCTATTTTAGAGAACTATCAACAAGCTGATGGTTCAATCAAAATTCCTGAAGTACTAAGGAAATATATGGGTGGAAAAGAATTTATAAAATAGCCAATAAATAGAATGCAAAAAAGCGTTTTAGATTCTCCACGTCTTCATGAATTAAAAAAGAAAAGGCAACAAGTTTTATTAAAAAAAATATTGTCTTTAATATTAATATTCATTTTAATCTTGGTTGGTTTATCTTTTCTTTCCAAATGGCAAAAAATAAATATTAATAATATCCAAATATCGGGAAATAAAGTTGTGGAAACTAAAGCGATAGAAGATTTAGTAAAGCAAAAGATCTCTGGAAATTATCTTTGGATTTTTCCAAAATCAAATTTTTTACTTTATCCTGTAGGAGAGGTAAAGAGGGAACTAGCAAATAATTTTAAAAGATTGAAAAATATTTCTTTAAGTGTTCAAAACTTTCAAACATTAAATATTTCCTTAGATGAAAGAACAGCATTATATACATATTGTGGTATTGCTCCTGCTGAATTAGATAGTAGTAATCAAAAGTGTTATTTTATGGACCAAGATGGTTATATCTTTGATGAAGCTCCATATTTTTCAGGTGAAGTTTATCTAAAGTTTTATGGAAAAGCTGATTCTTATTTTTTTGAACCAAATTTTTCAAAATTAATTTCTTTAAAAGAAACACTTCAAAAAATGGGCATAAAACCCGCCGTATTTTTTGTGGATGATACTGGTGATATAAAAATATTTCTTTCTTCCACAACAACCCAGCTAGGTCCATTTATTGCTTTAAAAGCTGATGCTGATTTTACACAAATAGCAGAAAACCTACAATCAGTACTTACCACTGAACCACTGCAAACTGATTTTAAAAATAAATATTCCTCACTTCTATACATTGACCTTCGGTTCGGGAATAAGGTATATTACAAATTCAGATAATGAACTTCTGGGAAAAACTCGAAAAACCATTTTTCTGCCTTGCGCCAATGTCAGATGTCACTGATATAGCTTTTCGTCGCATATTAGCTAAGTATAGCAAGAATAGAGAAAACAAAAACAAAGTCGTTTTTTGGACTGAATTTGTGGCAGCTGATGGATTATGTAATAAACTCGCTAAAAAAAAGCTATCTCACATATTAAAATTTTCAGAATCTGAAAGACCAATCGTAGCTCAAGTTTTTGGTGCTAATCCTGAAAATATGGAAAAAGCTTGTAGTTATATTGCAAGTCTTGGTTTTGATGGAATAGATATAAATATGGGTTGCCCAGATAAGTCAGTCGTAGCTCAGGGGGCCGGAGGAGCTTTAATAAAGACTCCGAAACTTGCTAGAGAAATCATACAAGCAGCTCAAAGAGGCATAAGGTCTTCTGGAGCACATATTCCTTTATCAGTTAAAACAAGAATCGGTTTTAATAAAGAAGAAATAGATAATTGGATAGGGGAATTATTAAAAGAAGATATTTCTGCCCTAACTATCCACTTACGTACTGTTAAAGAATTATCACTTGTCGAAGCTCATTGGGATTTAATGAAAAGAATAGTTCAATTACGAAATAAAATAAACCCAGAGATTTTAATAATTGGTAATGGAGATATCACAGATTTAAACGATGCAGAAAGTAAAGCATCACAATATAGTTGCGATGGGGTAATGATCGGTCGTGGAGTTTTTGGTAATCCGTGGTTTTTCACTAAACGCAGTTCTCCTAGTTTAGTTAGAGAAAAGTTAGAAATTTTAATAGAGCACACCCAAATTTTTGAAAAAGAACTTTTAAAACCTAAACATAAAAATTTTGCAGTTATGAAAAAACATTTCAAAGCGTATGTGAATGGTTTCGAGGGAGCAAAAGAATTACGCACAAAACTAATGGAAACTCAAAATGCTAAAGAAGTGGAAAAAATTATAAATGATTTTTTAAAAACTATATAGTATAATCATACTATGCACGATTTGGCATTGTATCGTAAATATAGGCCTCAGAGCTTCAAGGAAGTCATTGGTCAGGATCATATAGTGAATGTATTAGAAAGCTCTGTAGAAACAAACAAAGTTTCGCACGCTTATCTTTTTGTCGGTTCACGCGGTACTGGGAAAACTTCTGTCGCTAGAATTTTCGCTAAAGAAATAGGCGTATCCGTTAATGATCTTTATGAAATAGATGCTGCTTCAAATAGAGGGATAGAAGATATCAGAGAGCTTCGTGATGGAGCTCGTGTCCTTCCTTTTGACTCAAAATACAAGGTTTACATCATAGATGAGGTTCATATGCTCTCAAAAGACGCCTGGGGGGCATTATTAAAAACTTTAGAGGAGCCACCAAAGCATGTCATCTTCATTTTGGCTACGACTGAAGTCCATAAAGTACCAGAAACCATCATTTCTCGTTGTCAGGTATTTACATTTAGAAAAGCATCAGACATTGCTTCTAAAAAAATGGTTACAGATGTCGCAAAAAAGGAAGGTTATGAATTAGAAAGTGGAACAGCTGAGCTTATTGCGATTTTGGGAGACGGATCATTCCGTGATGCCTTAGGGACTTTGCAAAAAGTTTTAAATTTCTCTGTTGACTTAAAGGGCAAAAAAATAAATAAAATAAAAAGGGAAGATGTAGAGAAAATCACTGGCGCACCGAAGACAATATTAGTAAATGATTTTATCTCCGCTATAGCCGAGAAGAATTTAGAAAATGGAATCTTAACAGTAAGAAAAGCTGCAGCTGAAAATTTAGATATGAAGCTTTATGCAAAACTTATTATTGAAAAATTTCGCATGGCTGTGATTTTAAAATACGCACCTAAATTAGAAAAAGAAATGGCAGGGGATTTAGGGGAAGAGGATTTGGAATTCTTAAAAGGCCTAGTTAAAAGCGACAAAGAGGGCATTCTTCGCTCCACAGCTCTTTCTATCCTTCTAGAAGCTTATAACGACATAGATAGGGCATTCGTCTCAGAATTGCCCCTCGAACTTGCACTTGTGAGGATTCTCTCTAAATGAGATTGGTCCAAATTGTTATTCCTTACGGAACTTTACACCCAAAAAGTAAGGCCAGATAAATAATGCTAGAACGCCTTTCCAAAACGATAGTCTCAAAAAGCCTATCGAAAAAAGCCATCCTATGCACCACAATGTACTAAACAACTCTTGGTTATTAATAATTACTTTTTCCATAAATATATTATAACAAATTTAATTAAAATCATCATCATTAAAAACCCATCTTTATAAGTTCTTTTTCTATATCTATTTCAGATAAGCCCAATCTTCTTAATGTGCTTCTTGTAAGGTCTTTTTGTTTCTTTACCTCGTTAGGATTTTCCCATCCTGGTACGGGTTTTTCTTCTCCTTCTTTATATGAAAAAACATTTTGTACAGCATGAGCAAGTTCGATTCCTTTTTTACCAGTCAAGAACTGTTTTTTAATTTCAGATATTATTTCCTCAAGATTATTTACATTAACTTTTTCAAGTGGGATAGCACCAGCCTTAGAAGATTCAACCTGAACATCGTAAGTGATTTTTATTATACCGTGATTGTCTCCTGGATTATTTGAAACAAGAAAAATTGGAGTTCCTTCTTGAGTTCTCTTTTTTATAATATTATTTAAACGTTCAGGAGAAGTACCTGTCGCAAAAACAAGAAAGACGATTGCATCCTGACCTTCCGTAAGAAGATCAAATTGTTCTGGTGTAATAATTGGAGTAGCAGTCACTAACAAAACTTTTGCTTCTGGTAATTTTTCAATTTTTATTTCTTCCATAAATTTATTATATCAAAATATGGTTAAAAGCGTTAGCTGGGAGACTTGGAATCGAACCAAGATTCACGGCTTCAAAGGCCGCTGTCCTACCGTTAGACGATCTCCCAATATGAACATACATATATAAAGTACACCAAAATAGGTAAAAAAACAACGTTAATTTTAACTTATGATATAATATTTATATGAAAAAGTTGGAGAAAGAATCAAAGAATTTTTTAACAGAAAGGGGATGGCATAAGTTAAAACCATCAGATTTAGCTAAATCTATAAGTATTGAATCAGCAGAACTCCTTGAGCTTTTCCAATGGACTAATCCTAGTTTAGAAGATGTCAAAAAAGATAAAGAAAAAATTTCTGAGATTAAAAAAGAACTTGCTGATGTATTTTTATATAGTATTTACATGAGTGTTCTCCTTGGATTTGATACTAAAAAAATAATACTCGATAAACTTGAATATGCTCGTAAAAAATTCCCTCCATCTATAGTAAAAAATAAAGGAGACAAAGAACCCGGAACAGAAGATTTTTATCATAAAATTAAAAAATCATATAGAAGAAAGGGGTTAAGTTAAAATAATTATAATTATTTATGGAACAAAATAAGTTTAATAATATAAAAAAACCTGATAATAATTTAGAAAAACGAAGAAATGATGAGGTTATTGTCATTGGTGGAAAAACTGAAGAGGAATTAATTGATCTAGCAAGAATAATTTTTGATAAATTAGATAATAATGGTCATCCTGTTTCCTATGAATACTGCAAAGATGGATTATCAAAAGGTGGTGAATTAAGGCCAAATGGGTTTGCAATTTATTTAATGAAAGGGCAATTGTATATTGATAGTAGGAGTCATAATACTGATAAGGAAATGAAAGCTTTCTTAGAACAAGTAGTGTTAGAATCACTTGAGGAAGATATAAAAAATGAAAAAATAAATGTAAATCGAAATTTAAAAGAAGAATATATTTCCAATGCAGATTCTGAAGGATATATATATGTAAGAGATTTCGCTATTCCTGAATTAGATAGACAGACAAAAAATATAGCAAGTTTACTTGATGGAGAAGAGGGAACAATGCCTGAATATAATTTAGGTATAGGATTAAGACATAAAGGATCTGCAGGAAATTATTCTGAAATGAAAATTCATATAGATGATCTTCAAGAATTTATTTGGCGAGTTAAAGCACATTATGGGGAAAAATAAAAAATATTTATTATTAACTTAACAAAAAATTTTATGAAGGAATTTATAAATTTTATCAGAGAACAAGGAGTTATCGGTTTAGCAATTGGTTTTATTTTAGGAGGAGCTGTGTCTAAAGTAGTGAGTGCTTTTGTGACTGACATTATCAATCCATTATTAAGTATGATTTTAGGAGCTACAGATGGTTTAAAAACTGCCTCATTTGGCATAGGTTCTTCCCAAATACTCTACGGTGACCTTATCAGTGTTATTATTGATTTTCTTATTATTGCCCTTGTGGTTTATTTTGGATTTAAAGCATTAGGGATAGAAAAACTCGATAAACCAAAAGTATAAATTAAATATTTTATGGAAATCCAAAGACCAAAATCAAAACAACCTATTCCAGACAATGCTAAGAAGGTTTTCGAAGGTAAAGTTTTTGATGTATATCAATGGGAACAAGAATTATACGACGGAACAAAAACAATATTTGAAAAGTTAAAACGTCCTGACACTGTAAGCTGTTTTCCTATACTAGATGACGGTAAAATTTTGTTATTAGAACAAGAACAACCTCAAAAAAAATCTTTTATTAGTACTGCTGGTGGTAGAGTAGATGAAGAAGAAGATATACTTTCTGCAGCAAAAAGAGAACTTCTTGAAGAAACAGGTTATGAAGCCGAAGAATTTATCCTATGGGACGCCCAACAACCTGTAAGTAAAGTAGAGTGGGCAATATATACCTTTATTGCAAAAGGATTAAAAAAAGTTAAAGAACCGACTCCTGATGCAGGAGAGAAAATAAAATTACTACCAGTAACTTTGGATGAACTAATTGATATAGCCATAGATAAGCGTTTTTCTGAAAGAGAAGTAACTTTTAAATTTTTTGAGGCAAAATATGATCAAAAGAAAAAAGAAGAATTAAAAGAATTATTTAAATAAACAAATGGAATCCACACAAGATAAACTCAACAAATTTAAACAACTTACAATAAAAAATTGTGAAAATGTTGATTTTCCATACAGAGAATGGTTTGTAAATGACCATTTAAATATTGTTGAGAAAATAGCGATAGAACTTTGTGATATATACAAAGAAGCTGATAGAGATATAGTTTTTGCTTTAGTCTGGTTCCATGATTTTGGACAAGCTTTAGATTTAAAAAACATATATGAAGTGACAAAAGAAAAAGGAGTAGAGGCTATGAAAAGTGTAGGGCTACCTCAGGATTTTATAGATAAAGTTGTAAAACTTTGGGAAAGAATAGAAATGAAAAACGAAATAAATATATCAAAGGAACCAATCGAAGTACAGATAGTGAGTACCGCCGACGGTGCTTCACATTTTACAGGGAAGTTTTATTCAACATATTTTGAGGATCTACAGAAAGAAGGAGTAAAATCTATAGAAGAAGAGCTCAAAAAAAAATAAAAGTCGATTGGGAAAGAAAAATTGTATTGCCTGAAGTCAAAAAAGCATTTAAAGATAGATATCCAAAAGCATTAGAAATAACAGGAGAATATCCAGAAAAATTTATATAAATTTTATGAAATTAGAATCATTTACAAATCTATTTTTGACAGAACAAGAAAAAACTAGACAAGAAAAACAGAAAGAATGGAATAAATTGGAACATCAAATTGAAGAATATGGAGGGTTTGATGAAAAAATAAAATTACTTGTCATTGCTCTTTGGGCTAATAAATTTCCTACTTATGAATCTTGTGAAGGTCATTTTGACCCTAATCAATGTCAATATAATTGTCCAACAATTCATATTGGCTATTACCCAGATCGTATTGATGACCTACAACTTTATAGCGATTATGATCACGTTGTAAGTGAAAAAGAAAGAGAAGAAAGATTACCTCAAATTATAAAAGAAAATGAAATACTTAAAATTCATATAGAGTTTCTTCTAGATGAATTCAATAAGAAAAGAAAAAGCGAACAAAAATATAAATTAAATATTAAAGAAACCCATTATAATACTTTTGCTTTGAGTACAGAATCAATAGTCAATAAGGCAGATCCATATATTGCACTTCAAGATCAACAAAAACTTATGAGTGAATTCGGCATTTTCTTAAAAGAAAAATATTTTGATTCAAAATGAATAACATCCCCGAATTTGGAATAAAAAGAGAAAATGAAGAAAGGAGAGATGGCGGATGCGCTGTTGTTTTTGATCCTGAAAATCAGAAATATGCAGTTTATAGAAATTTAAAAAATCAAATGTTGGGACTTTATGGTGGAGGATTTGATGAGGGAGAAGATGAAGAAGAAGGTGCATTAAGAGAGTTAACAGAAGAAAGTGGATTATACGATTTTTTATACATTGAAAAAGTAGAAAAAGTATTAACGCACTATTTTAATTTTAATAAAAAGAAAAATAGAGTAGCACTTGCCACATGTTTTCTAGTGATATTAAAAAGTACAAAATTAAAACAAACTAAACTCGAAGAACATGAAAAATTTGAATTAGAATGGGTGAACCCTGAAGAATTATTCTCTATTTGGAAGTCTCATAGTGAGAATAAAAATTATGATCATTGGATATACTTTTTAGAAAAAGCTGTCAATCGTGCTATAGAGCTCGGCTACGACAAAACAAGCTCAAAAATATAAATAAAGCTTAATTTTATCTTCAGCATTAATTATGTTATAATGTCCCTTACTATGCAAAAAATCAAAGGAATATGGGGGAAAATAATGGTTTTATCGCTCACTAAAAAGATAATTTATGGGGTTATCCTGATTATCGTTATTTTAGTAGCTTATATGATCTTTAAACCTACTAATAATAGCGCAAATATCACTACAGACACTGTAAAACTCATGGATTTAAAGCAGACTGTCTTGGCTACTGGTCAAGTGACATCAAATACTGATTTAAATTTATCATTCTTTAGTAGTGGAATAGTTCGTTCTGTAAAAGTGAATGTAGGAGACACAGTAAAAGCTGGACAAATTCTAGCTACCCTTGATCAAGGCAATGAACTTGCCGCACTCACACAAGCACGTGGAGCTGTCGCAGGAGCTCAGGCTAAATACCAAAGTCTTTTAGATGGTGCGTCAAGTGATGAAATAAATTTATCTCAAATTGCCCTCGATAATGCAAAACGAGATTTTGACAGATTAAAATTACAACAGGAATTACTCGTAAATAATGCCTACAGAAATTTATTAAATTCTACACTTGAAGTAGAGAAAGAGGCAGATTCAAGCGACTACACTGCACCTACAGTTAGTGGAAATTATAATTTAGATAAGGAAGGTTTTATAAGAATCAGTGTCAGTATGAATGGTACTCATTATACAGCCATGGGGCTTACTGTTGGAGATGGGGTAGTAAATAGTATTGTGCCACAACCGATAGGAAATTCAGGACTTTATATAATTTTCCCAACAAACGAAACGTTAAATTATACAGATTGGATAATAACCATTCCAAACAAAAAAGCACCAAATTATATCTCAAACAATAATGCATACGAAGCAGCTCTAAAAACAGAAGATTCTGTCCTTGGTTCTGCACAAGCTTTAGTAGATCAACGCACGGCAGAACTTACATTAAAAAAAGCAGGGGCTCGTTCTGCTGATATAGATCTCGCAAAAGCAAATATTCTTACAGCGCAAGGTCAATTGGAATCAGCTAGTGCAAATTATGAACATACTATTCTCCGCGCTCCCGCAGGTGGAACTATCACAAGAGTGGATGTAAAAGTGGGTGAACTTACTCAAGCATTGAAAGATGTGATGACTGTCCAAGATGTAAACAATGTATACTTAGAAGCAAATATAAATGAAGCTAATATTACAAGCATTAAAGTTGGAGCTCCCATAGATATTACTTTTGATGCTTTTAGCACAGATCAAATATTTAAAGGAAATATTGTAAAAATTGATCCCGCTTCCACTATTATTTCTGGAGTTGTAAATTATAAAATCACTGCAAACATTTTAAATGGCCCTGCACTTCGTCCAGGAATGACGGCCAATATGACTATCCTTGTCGGAGAAAAAAATAGCATTTTGACTATTCCTTCACGCGCAATAATTAAAGATAAAACTGGTAAAAAGACGGTCCGCGTTGTGACAGATACAAAAACTAAAACATACACAGAAGTAGGAGTAACAACGGGCATGGAAGGAGATGGCGGACTCACAGAAATCACTAGTGGTCTTACAGAAGGAGAAGAAATTGTCGTATTAATTAAAAAATAATTCATGTTAATACAACTAAAAAATATCACAAAAGAATACGACAACAGTGGTGTCATTACTAAAGTTCTCCGAGGAGTAAGTCTAGATGTAGAGGAAGGAGAATTTTTAGCTATAATGGGCCCATCTGGTTCTGGTAAATCGACCCTAATGCATATAATAGGTTTTCTTGATCGTGCAACGAATGGTACATATCTCTTTGATAATGAAGACATAAAGAATTTTAATGATAATGAACTTGCTTATATTCGTAATGATAGAATCGGTTTCGTTTTTCAATCATTCAATCTTCTTGCACGTACTTCTGTACTAGACAATGTGATCCTTCCACTTACTTATAGTAAAAAGAAAAATCATGTGGAATTAGCTACTGAAGCATTAAGGGCAGTAGGACTGGAAAATAGATTAAATTTTCTTTCAAATCAGATATCTGGAGGTCAAAAGCAACGTGTAGCCATAGCTCGTGCCCTCGTCTGTGATCCGAAAGTTATTTTTGCAGATGAACCGACAGGAAACCTCGATTCAAAAAGTGGTGCGACAGTCATGAGTATTTTGGGGCGTCTAAATAACGAAGGTCGCACTATTATCCTCGTCACTCATGATAGGACAGTCGCCGAACATGCTAATCGTATCATCACCATCAGAGATGGATCTATAGTTTCGGACGAAAAAAATGCTAATCCAAGAAGAAGCAAAATTGAAACTGTAGAAGAAGATATATAATATGTCGCATTTTTTAAAAAGTATAAAAACTGTAATTAAAAACCTTCTATCACGTAAAGCTAGAAGTTTTTTGACTGTCTTAGGGATTGTCATCGGCGTAGCTGGAGTAATTATTATTATTTCCATTGGAGCAGGTGCTCAAGCATTAGTCTTAGGGCAAATCACAAAACTTGGTACAAATATTATAGGAGTTCTCCCAGGTAAAAGTAATGAAAACGGACCACCCGCTTCAGTCTTCGGAGTTCAAATAAAAACATTAATAGACAATGACGTTTCCGCTATAGAAGATAAAGGAAGAGTTCCACACGCAGAAGAGGTGGCAGCTTTTGTTCGAGGTAATGTGACAGTTATAGCTGGCAGTGAATCAGCAGATACGACTTTCACTGCGACAGACGGTAGTTATCCGCGTGTCCAAAATGTGACAATGGCTCAAGGTACATTTTTTTCTGACGAAGAAGGAAGAGCAGGAGCAAATGTGATAGTGTTAGGATCCGATGTTGCTGAACAATTATTTCCGAATGGAGGGGAACTCGGTTCAATCGTAAAAATACAAAATAGTGGAAACACTTTTGGTAGCATTCCATTTAGAGTAATAGGAGTCCAGGAAAAACTCGGCACAGTAGCCTTTCAAAACCAAGATGATCAAGTATTTATTCCTTTTACAATAGGGCAAAGGCAAATTTTAGGTATTGATTATATTCAATTTATCAGAATTAAAGTAGATACCTCTCTAAATGTAAAAAATACTATAGCAGACGTAGAACAAGTACTTCGAGAAGAACATCGTATAAAAAATCCCGCGGATGATGATTTTTCAGTAAGAGATTTAGCTGATGCTATAAAAATACTTACAAGTATTACGGATGGTCTACGAATGTTCCTAGGCCTTATGGCAGGAATATCACTCATCGTAGGAGGTATCGGCATTATGAATATTATGCTTGTCACAGTTTCTGAGCGTACTCGAGAAATAGGTTTACGAAAAGCTTTAGGCGCGACAACTCATCAGATCCGTAATCAATTTTTGATTGAAGCTGTCATGCTTACTGGAGTAGGAGGAATAATGGGTATCATCGTCGGTATTATTATATCCTACCTTATAGCCTTAGGAGCGCGTTATGCTGGATATGATTGGGCTTTCGTCATCTCACCGGCAGCTATTCTTTTGGCCGTCTTTGTATCAACCTTGACCGGTATAGTTTTCGGGCTTTTTCCAGCATTCAAAGCTGCTAAACTTGACCCAATAGACGCATTAAGATACGAGTAGTTATAAAGTAGAAAGTTGTAAAGTTTATAAAGAAAAAAATGAAATCATATTTTTTACAAGCAATAAGAGGAATCACACATAACAAAAGTCGCACTTTTTTGACGACTCTTGGCATTATGATAGGCATAGGTACAGTCGTACTCGTGCTTTCTGCTGGAGAAGGTTTTAAAAGTTATATCAATGCTCAGGTAGAAATGTTTGGTTCAAATACACTTTCTATAGAAACAGCAGTTCCGCCTTCAACAAAAACTCGTAATGCAAATGCAAAAAATAATGACTTACAAAATAGTTCTGCAAACAATGCTGTTCCTATTACCACTTTAAAAAATAAAGATATCCAGGATATAAAAAATATACCGAATGTAAAAAATGCCTATGGTGCTAGTGTCGCACAAGAAGTAGTGACATATGGTAGTGTTTCAAAAAATGTTTTTATCTTTGGTGCAGATGCTTCTCGTTTTGATATTGATAAAGGAGTAATAGCTTCTGGGCGTCCATACACAGAAGAAGAAAATAAAAGTCTAGCTCAAGTGGCCATATTGGGTAGCACTATTGCCACAGATTTATTTGGAGAAAATGATCCCTTAGGCAAGCTCATTCGAGTAGGGAATTACAATTTAGAAGTAATAGGTGTATATGAACCTCGCGGAAGTCTAGGATCTACTGATGATGAACAAGTTTTTATACCTATCACGACATTACAAAAAAAGTTCTTAGGGATAGATTATCTTTTTTATGGAATTGTAGAGCTTGCTGATGGAAATAAAGCTGACGCTACTGCTCTCGATGTGAGTGACATGATTCGTCGAAATCATTCGATTACAGACCCAGCAAAAGATGACTTCGTTGTAAAAACACAAGCTCAAAACCTAGAAACATTTAATACTATTTTAAATGCTGTGACATTTCTCCTTATTGCTATCGCGCTCATCTCGCTCGTCGTCGGAGGAGTGGGAGTCATGAATATTATGTACGTCGTCGTTACGGAAAGAATAGGGGAGATAGGATTGAAAAAAGCATTAGGTGCTCGTAATAAAGATATTTTATTTGAATTTCTTATTGAGGCTGTACTTTTGACTCTTCTAGGTGGAGTAATTGGAATTCTAGGAGGTGCAGCACTTTCTTATGCAGTAGCAAAAATCGCCCAAAGCTTTAATTTTGCTTGGAGTTTTATCGTTCCGCTTTATGGCATTATTTTATCTGTTTCAATGTCTATGATAATAGGAATCATTTTCGGTGTCTTCCCAGCACGTAGTGCCTCACTCCTAAACCCAATCGAGGCCTTGAATAAAGAATAGAATTATAGTATAATTTATTCATATAATTATTGTAAATTGAAAAATTCATATTACTAGTATAGGAGAATGGTTATGAAACTCTCGGAACTGTTATCAATGTTTGGCATAATTTGTGGTGTAAATATAATAATTAGTTTAGAAAAAATATTTTCCTCAAACTCAATTCAACAAGCGTATAATGAGTTGGCATTGGCTATTGTCTTCTCATTAATATTCATTGCATTTCTTTCTGTAAGTGGCATTGTTGTACACCTGGGAAAGGATCTAAAAATATTAAAAATAAAAAGGAGTACAAGGTTGTTAACTTGTGGGATTTTTTCTCTCATAGGAATAGTAATTGTTCCTTATTTCTATATATACTCCTCACCGTTTCTCATTATAAATATAACAATACTCACAATAATAAGTGCAGACAACTTTTCTAAGGCAAAAAAAGAATTAGATGTCTCATCGTAAATCGACGTAAATCCGCTTCGGTAAGAGTAGAAAGATCTACTCATATACTGAGCGGATTTTTCTATTTAGACGTTGGACGTCTCAGGAAGACGTACAACGTCAAGAAACTCAGACGTTGTACACCTGGGTACTCCCTGATGTCCAACGTCTGTAAATCCTTATTTTATAAGCTTTATTCAATTTTTACTTGACATACAACTTCATATATGCTATACTCTATGTAGTTTTGTACCATAAAAATAATATATTTATTCATTCACAATAGGAGTTTTTATGAAGAAATTAGCAATATTTTCATCCCCCATTTTTACCTATATCTCAGTGGGGCTCAACATAATCTTCTTACTTGTCTTAATTGCGGGGATAAGTAGTGGTTACTTTCCACTTCCCCCTAAGTTACAACAGGTGGGAGAATTAGCGGTTAAAAATGAAGAGGGGATTTTCGTTGCAAAAATAACGAAGGAATGTGGTCCCCCCCCTCACATCGGAGATAGAGTTACTATTGGGAGAGATGGGAGAGAGAAAAAGAACCCTCTATATTACTTTATAAGTGACTCCGTTTTTTCTACGCACAAAGTGACTCCGGATAGTCTTATAAAGTTCGGTCTTGAATTCAAGAAAGGAACTGTCATTGCGATGCAATGACCAGGTACCTAATCAATCCGCCCACAGCGGGAAACGAAAAATCCGTTCCTAGTGAGCGGATTTTTTCTTTTATGTGGTAAAATAATAGTATGTATCTTAAAAAGTTTGGCTTAGTTTTATTTTTAATATTTTCACTATTTCCTATACAAAAGATACACGCACAGACTACTAATACTGGTTTTGTGTCAGGTAATATCTGGTATTCAAAAGATCCATTTGAAGAAGGAGATAAAATAAAAATATATACTTTTATATTTAATCCTGATAGCAGGGAATTGTCTGGTACTGTCATTTTCTTTGATAAAACCACGTTATTAGGTAAAAAAAGCTTCGTTATTCCCGGCAAAGGTGCTGATGATATATCTATAGATTGGACAGTGACGACTGGAGATCATACGATTTTTGGTAAAATAGAAAATGCTAAATTTTTAATTTCTAAAGATAAATATGAAGAAGTATATTTGGCAGAAAACGAGACAGAAAAAAGTTCTCGAACAGTTTCTAAAAAAATAATTCCTAAAACAAATGATAATAGTATAAATTCCATCACTTCGTCAGTTTCTGACATAGCCAAAACTATTGGAGAAAAAACTCCAGCTTTCATAACTGAGCCAGTAATTTCTAGTACTAATAAATTAGATGAAATTAGGTTGGATTTAAAAAATTCGTCAGAAGCTAAAAAGGTGGAAATACAAAACGACATAAAAAAACTTGAAAATACTAAAGTTGCATTAGAACCTAAATCAGCTACGAGCACACTTGTAAAACCATTCAAATACGCAGAAGTATTTTTTCTTACTATCTTTTCTTATTTACTAAGCAATAAAATATTATTTTATGGAATATTGATTCTAATCATATTTTTCATTCTGCGCTATATTTGGAAAAAAATCTTTTAGCATGTAGAATGTAGTTATGACACTTAGAATTTTAGCTGTTTTTGTGTTATTAATATCTATACTTTATATGCCTTTTTGGGTGTCTGCCATATTAGCCTTAGCGGGAATGATTTATTTCTCATTATTCTGGGAGAGTGCTATTTTGTTCTTACTTTCAGATCTACTCTTTGGAGTAAAAGAAGCTAGATTTTTAGATATAACATTCATTTCTTTTATTGTGTCTATTTTGATATTATTGATAATAGAATTCCTAAAAAAGAAAATTAGAATTTCGAAGGAAATATAAAATTTATCCCGTACTAAATTTTTGATTACGGGATATAAAGATAAAAATTATTATTAAAATTTTAGTACTGGGATGATAAGAAAAATATTAAGCAAAAAGAAAATAAAAAACGCCAACTTCTTTGTAGAACCAGATGAGATATTTCTTGATTCAAAGAATTTACAAAATTTTGACCGTCAACAGTTTGAAGGCCGAATAGAAAAACCAATTTCAAAAAAAACCATCTTATTCATCGGCATTTTTTTCCTATTCTTTTTAGGCACTTTTTCAACTAGACTTGGATATCTTCAAATACAAAAAGGAGAAGCATATTTGGATAGAAGCAATAATAATGTTTTAGAAAAACAAATCATTTTTAGTGACAGGGGAATCATTTATGATAGAAATAAAGTAGAACTCGCATGGAATAAAAAAGTAGCTGATCTTCCTACTACTATCCGTACATATTTATCACCAGGATTTTCTCATACACTAGGCTATGTCAGTTATCCGACCCAAGATAAATCAGGCAATTATTGGCAAAGTGAGTTTATAGGTAAGGATGGGCTAGAAAAACAATACAATGATGCGCTTAAGGGAACAAATGGCTCAAAAATAGTTGAAATAGATGCAAAAAAAATTGTGCACTCAGAAAATATTGTAAACCCTCCCTTGCGTGGAGCTGACCTAGTGACCACACTCGATTCACGTATTCAAAAAGAACTCTATACTCTAATAAAGAATTTATCACAAAGTAATTCTTTCTCAGGTGGTGCAGGAGTCTTAATGAATATCAATAATGGAGAGATATTAACCTCCGCAAGTTTCCCAGAATATAATTCAGAAATTCTTTCACTCGGCAAAGATACAAAAACAATAAATAGCTATTTTACTGACAAAAGAAAAGTATTCTTAGATAGAACAATCTCCGGTCTTTATACTCCCGGTTCTATTGTAAAACCATTTTTTGCTATTGGAGCATTGACGGAAGGAGTGATAGATCCATATAAAAAAATATTATCTACTGGCTCGATCTCGATTCCGAATCCTTATTTCCCAGATCAAAAAACTGTATTTAAAGATTGGAAAGCGCACGGCTGGGTAGACATGAGGCAAGCTTTAGCTGTTTCAAGTGACGTTTATTTTTATGAAATAGGTGGCGGATTTGAAGGACAAAAAGGCTTGGGTATAGCAAATATTGAGAAATATGCTCGACTTTTTGGTATTGGACAAGCGACAGGTATAGACCTACCTGATGAAAAAGGTGGTGTGATCCCTAGTCCATTGTGGAAAGCAAAAAATTTCAAAAATGAAGCATGGCGTGTAGGAGATACGTATCATACGGTCATCGGACAATATGGTTTCCAAGTGACACCAATGGAAATGACTCGTGCAGTATCAGTCCTTGCAAATTATGGAACACTTGTTACCCCTCATTATATTTTAAATGATACTAAAAAAGAAAACCAAACATCGAAAATTGAATTACCTAAAGAGTATTATGATGTCATACATGAAGGAATGAGACAAAGTGTCTTAACAGGAACTTCCACACCAATCAACGTACCGTATGTAAAAATCGCCTCTAAAACAGGTACAGCACAGCTCGGTGTAGCAAAAAATAAAGTCAACTCATGGATTATGGGATTTTTCCCCTATGACAATCCAAAATATGCATTTACTATTATGATGGAAGCTGGCCCTTCTTCAAATAGTGTAGGGGCTTCTTCCATAATGCGCCAACTTTTAGACTGGATGTCTATCAACACCCCAGAATACTTCAAATAGACAAAAATACCCACTTGCACTATAATAGACAGATGAGTAAAGAAAAAATAATAATTATTTTGGGTGTTTGGACAGCAATATTGCCATATTTAGGGTTTCCTCTTTCATTAAAAAATATTTTACTTTCTATCACAGGATTGGGGCTTGTTTATCTAGGATATATATCATTAAGAAGTTCAAAAGCAGGGGAGACAGAAGAAAAAACATTTGAGAATTTCTCAGAAAATCATAACTTCACTGAAACACACGAGGGAAAAGGGATTTAATAATTTAAAAAGACTTAAAACATTATGTTAGAATATTTCAAAACAAGGCGTGCTTCTGCCACTATTCTACTTGTAGTCATTTTTTTTGGGCTAGGCATTTATATAGGATTTAATAATAGACCAGAGATTGATAAAGTTGTCAATATTACTGGTAAAGAAACTGCCGTAAAAACAGACGCTGATTTTTCTCCTTTTTGGAAAGTTTGGAATGATATTAATGAAAAATATCCTAGTGCAAGTAAAATAACTGATCAAGAAAAAATCTACGGCGCTATTTCAGGGCTTGTAAGCTCATTAAATGACCCATATAGCGTATTTTTCAATCCAGATGACACAAAGACGTTTGAGAGTGATATACAAGGAAGTTTTGGTGGAATAGGCATGGAAGTCGGAATGAAAGATAAAGTACTTACTGTCATAGCTCCACTAAAAGATACTCCAGCCTATAAAGCTAATATAAAATCAGGTGATAAAATTCTTAAGATCAATGACACATTGACCTCAAATCTAACAGTCGAGAAAGCAATAAAATTAATTAGAGGAGATGTAGGTACTACGGTTAGACTCACAATTTTTCGTGATGGAGACAAAGAACCAAAAGAAATTAAAATCATAAGAGATACCATCAATGTTCCGACCCTCGACACTGAAATGAGAAAAGATGGGATTTTTGTAATCAAACTATATAGTTTCTCTGCGAACTCTGCTTCACTTTTCCGCAACGCTCTAAAAGAATTTTCCGATTCAAATACTGATAAATTGTTGCTAGATTTAAGAGGAAATCCAGGGGGATACTTAGACTCAGCTGTCAGCATGGCAAGCTGGTTTTTAGATGGGGGTAAGACTGTTGTCACAGAAGATTATGGTAATAATATTAAACCAAAGGCATACAGAAGTCTTGGTTATAATATTTTTACAGATAAATTAAAATTCGTTATCTTGATAGATAGTGGTTCTGCTTCAGCCTCTGAGATATTAGCAGGTGCGATGCAAGATTATAAAAAAGCCAAACTCGTCGGAGAAAAAAGTTTCGGCAAAGGTTCTGTTCAAGAAGTGGTAAAAGTGACGGGAGACACCATTTTAAAGATTACAGTGGCTAAATGGCTTACTCCAAATGGTAATTCTATCTCCGAAAAAGGTTTAACGCCTGACTATGAGGTACCTATAAAAGCAAAGGACATTGAAAACAAAAATCCTGCCCACAATGCTTCTAGCATAGCTGGGACAGGCGGGGATCCTCAATTAAACAAAGCTATAGAGTTATTATTAAAATAATAATTTTAAAACAAAATGAAAGTAATTTTTCTACAAGATGTACCTCGAGTAGGTAAAAAATATGACATTAAAGAAATCAGCGACGGCTACGCTATCAATTTTTTACTCCCTAGAAGACTAGCAGTAATGGCGACTCCAAAAGCTGTAGTAGAAATAGAAAAACAAAAAAAAGAAATCACAATTAAGAGGGAAGTGCAGGAAGATCTTTTAGTAAAGAATTTAGAAGAGATAAAAGGTAAAACTATCACTATCTCTGCCAAAGCAGATGAAAAAGGTCATCTTTTTTCTGCAATACATGAAAAAACTATTTCAGAATTAATGAATAAAGAATATCATGCACATATAGATGAAAAATTTATTGTCTTAGAAAAACAAATAAAAGAAATAGGGGAGTTTGAAATCCCCATTCTCATAAAAAATAAGAAATCTTCTTTTAAGCTTATAGTTAAGAGAGTATAAAAAGCAAAAACATACTTTTTCACAGCTCGCACTCGAACCTGAATATGGTTAACGAATTTAATATTGCGTATGCTGAAAAAAGTATGTATTTAGCTTTTTATATAATATTTACTGTCTTTTTTACGACAGTTTTTCCATTAAAGGAAACCTTACGTTTTGAGCCAAATTTGACAGTTCCAGGTTTAAGAGCAAAAAGGGTGTGATCTTTACCTATAGATACGTTATTACCAGCCATAATGACTGTACCACGCTGTCTGATGATTATAGAGCCAGATTGAGCCTTTTGACCGTCGGCAAGCTTTGTACCTAGGTACTTTGGGTTTGAATCTCTTAAGTTTTTCGCGGTTCCGCCAGCCTTTCTATGTGCCATATGATTATATTTTCTTGAGCAAAGCGATTAGAAAATTTTCACCCTGTTAAATAAAGAAGAATTTAACAGGGTATTAAAAATATACTTGCTTTGCTCGTTATTTTTATATAAAATCAAGTATAAACAATTAAATGGAAAAAATCAAGCTCACAATAATGAATTTTATAGAAAGCGATAAGGGTAAGGACATAATGGTAGTAATTATCATAATTTTGGTAGGTTTAGGCTCATTTGGACTAGGTAGACTATCAAAAGATAGCTCAAATGAAGGCATAAAAATCGATTATGGAAATCAAGAGGCTAATGCTATAAGTTCACTAAATCAAAATACAAATACTTCACAAAATACTCAGAAATCAATTTCAGGAAATTTCTTTGCCTCAAGCAAGGGAAGTAAATATTATTCTACTAGCTGTAACGCAGGAAAAACTATTAAACAAGAAAACAGAGTCTACTTTGATACATCAGAAGAGGCAGAAAGTGCAGGATTTGAGCTTTCTAGTTCATGCCGATAATTCAATACGTGGTATTGCCTAAAAGGTATATTGTGCGACGTGGCATTAGTTTTAGAATATAGCTTAAAAGGCTATTCCCCTATCTATTGAAGGTGGGAGCGGCAGATTCATAGTCTGTGGGTTTGCCATCTCTGATACGCTCCATATTATTTATAAAAGATTTCCAAAAAATATTTACAAAAACATCGTTCCATAAATAAGATGCGGGTTTTTGTAGATAATCATTCCAAAGATTTCTAGTCCCTCCCCCGACATAGGTTATATTGTCTTGTGCTTCAGGGCTTTCTACGACAGACCTTACACTTATTTTAAAATAACTGAGAACAAAAATAAGAACTACACCTAAAAGTAAAATACCTATAATGCTTATGCCTTTCTTCTTATCGCATGATATAAATTTTTTCATATTACTTTTTAGATTTAATCTAAGCTGTAACATTATTAAATAATGCCTTAATCCAATCTATCACATCAGAAAATGAAACATTAAAATAATTTAACAAAAACAAAGCAACTATTATAAAAATAATTAATTTTAAAAAACCGCCTTGTTGTTTTTCTATATTATTAATCATACTTTATTTTACCATTTCTAGTATTATTGTGGCAAGACATTATATTTTAGATAGATAATACATTGGATTAAGATAAGAATTTACTGGTGCGATAGGTTGAGTAAGTACTTTACCTAGGCATGATTTACTAGGTATAGTCTTTACGTCTACAGCATCTTTCGCATAAACCGAGATATGTAAATGTGGGCCAGTAGAATAACCTGTATTGCCACTATATCCGACTATTTGCCCTCGGACTACTTTATCCCCTGTAGTTACCTTTATGAGAGACAAATGACCAAAAGTACTAGCTAAGCCATTATTGTATTTAATTAAAATAAAACGTCCAAAAGATACCCCTGCACACTGAGTATCAGTATTACCAACGCCTGCTATCACACCATCAGCCATCGCTTTGACTGGTGTACCTAGGGATGCACGAAGGTCTATCCCTCGATGAAATCCATCTGACCGCATGCCATATTGAGAAGTTATATATATACGATCAAGTGGCCAGCTCAACACTCCACTATTCGGGAGTTTAGATGGATCGAGAATGTATTTGAGCTGAGATTCATAATCATCAAGTTCTTTTTCAAATGCTACCTTTTTTGCTAATCTATCTTTTAATAATTTTTGGTAACTACTTTCACTGTTTTTTGTCTGTGCTAAAAGTTTCTTTTTCTCTGCTGTATTTTGATCAACTATTTTCTTTTGGTCAGCAAGTTTGTTTTTAAGCACAACAAGTTCATTTTTTGCATCTGTTGTTTCTTTCCTTGTATCTTCTAGATCACCTTTAATTATCCTCAATCCAATTGTCGTCTCCCTTATCGTGTCACCTATCGATATCATATTATCCACATCATTCCACATAGTAGTAAAATCACTATCAGATAACATAGTAGCTAAAACATCATTCTGCTCAAATTCATTAATTTTTCTAATATTTAAAGCTAAAACATCTGTATTATTTGCTATCACTCCCTGTTTATCATTTATTTCTAGACTTAATTCTTTTATCCTAAGATTTGTTTTATCAATTTTACTTTGAGTAACAGCGATATCAGCAACTAATTTTTTTCTAGATAAATCAAGTTGTTTAATAGATCCATTTAATGAATCTTTTTGCTTCCCAAGATCATCAAGCTCAGACTGGTATTGTGCTATTTCCTGCTCCAATTTAGCAATATCATTATTTTTTTGATTTATTTTATCATTCAACTCCCCCACCGTCTGTGCATAAGAAAAAACTATAGGACATAACACCAAGATTCCTAGAATAATTAAGCTAAATATTTTCGATAGCTTTTTGTAGTCGTGATAAAGTTTCATTTTTACCTAAAATCTCTGCAATAACAAAGGGATCTGGTGATTTATCAAGTCCTGAAAGAGCAAAGCGTACTGGGTGAAGTATTTCTCCCCTATTTTCGAGAGCATTAGCTATTTGCATTAAAGCATTTTTTACATTTTCCATGGAAAAATTCTTTTCATCAATTTTTTTTAATTCACTCATGGCTTTAAACAAATTTTCAGAAATTTTTTCTAACCCAGTATTTTTATATATCAATTTTTCTTTTTCATACTTTGGCTGTTTATAAAAAAAGTCTAATTCCCTTCTTTCAAGCATTTCTTTTATATCACCCCACTTAGAAATCCTTTCTGAAATTATTGGAATAATTTTATCTATTTTTAATTCTTTTGGTAAATATTCAAAAATTTTATTTTTTAATTCATTTTCAGAAAGTTTTTTAATATGTTCTTTATTTATCCAATCCAATTTCTCGTCATTCATCTGCGCACCAGAATGCCCTATTCGAGAAATATCAAAAGCATCTATCAATTCCCCCATAGTAAAAATCTCTCTATCATCACCAGGATTCCACCCTAAAAGAGCCAAGAAATTCACCATAGCTTCTGCTAAATATCCTTCATTTCTATATTCCAAAACATCTTTTGCTCCATCCCTTTTACCTAGTTTTTTCTTTCCATCAGGCCCCATGATTGGTGGCAAAGTAGCATAAAGAGGAGGTTTAATGCCTAAAGCATCATATAACGACAGGAATTTGGGAACGGAAGAAATGAATTCTTGCCCACGCATCACATGAGTGACACTCATTTCAATATCATCTACGATATGCGCGAAATTATAAGTCGGATATCCATCACTCTTTATTAAAATAAAATCATCGAGTGCCTCAGGGCCTGCTGATAGATCACCATAGACGAGATCATTCCATTTATAACTTTTTATTTCTGGCGTTTTAAAACGAAGAGGTTTTGTGAAGTCCCATATTCCAAAAGTTTCCGGCCTATGTTCTCGATATAAGAATGGTTTTTTTTCTAATTCAGCTCTATCACGAAAAACTCCAACTTCTTCTTCAGTGTATGGATCAGGATATGCAAATCCTTTATCAATAAGAATTTGTGCATATTTTTTATATAAATCCAATCTTTCAGACTGTAAATACGGAGTATGTGACCCTCCAATGTTTGGCCCTTCATCCCAATTTATTCCGAGCCATTTTAACGACTCAATTATATGATTTATTGAACCTTCGACTTCCCTTTCCTTATCTGTGTCTTCAATTCTTAATATAAAAGTACCTTTATTTTTCTTAGCCCAAAGATATGCGTACAAAGCAGTACGAACACCCCCGACGTGCATAAAACCCGTCGGACTAGGCGCAAATCTTGTGACAACCTTTTTCTCTTCCATTCTCCTATTTTAGCATCTATTTCTCATGACTCAAAGCTATGTCTACTAACTCGCGAGCTACTTTGTAGGCAGCATCGGGTTTATTAAAGGCTTTTGCATTTTTTGCCATTTCATCCCAGACTTCTTTATTGTCGACTATTCTTTCTATTTCTGAACATAAAATATTAGCAGTCATATTTGCCTCTTCTATGACATTACAAGCCCCAAAATGTGCATAACCAAAAGCATTCTTCCTTTGATGATCACCATTGCTCGTCGTTATAGGAATAATAATAGAAGGAATCCCCCATGATGCTATTTCAAATATACTTGATCCAGCTCGAGAAACGATGATAGTCGCTGCTCCAGCAGACATCTTTTGTTGAAGAGGATTTAAATAATCAAAAGGCATGTATCTATTTTTTTCAGGAATAGAAGCGAGTACGACTTCCGCCCTATTAAAAACATTTTTAAAATTATTTACACCAGTCTGATGTATAACTTGAAAATTCTTCACAAGTCTTGGCAAGGCATCGAGTATCGTATTATTAATAATCTCTGCACCCTGTGAACCTCCTAAAATCAAAACAACTGGTAAATTACTTTCTAATTTAAAATATTGAAGTGCTTCGTTGCGTGGAGCAGAGTGTTCTATCTCAGCGCGCAGTGGTAAGCCAGTCCATGCAGTATTATTTTTAGGAAAATAATCTACAGATTCTTTAAAGGCGACAGCTATCCTTTTAGCAAAATGTCCTGCCCATTTGTTTACTCTACCGGGAACAGAATCAGATTCGTGGATTACTATGGGAATCCGTAAAATCCTCGCAGCTAAAATTGTCGGAAATGATGCATATCCACCTTTACCAAAAACAACATCAGGATAAATAGAAAATACTTTATATATCGCATTGATAACACCAAAAAACATTTTGAAAAGATCAGTGAAATTTTTAAAAGAAAAATATGTACGCATTTTCCCAGTTTTTACCTCTTCATACAAAAGTCCATTTTCAAAAAGCATTTCTTTATCGTAAGGAGAATCAGAAATATAATAGAGTTTAGCTCCTAATATTTTTTCTTCATCTATTATCTTGTTGACCTTTTGAGCAACAGCGATGATTGGACAAAAATGTCCTCCCGTCCCTCCTCCTGTAAATATAATTTTCATAAATTAATTATTTTTATGCTGATATTTTGATATTTGAAAAACTATTCCTACTGCAATAAGCTCTATCATGAGTGAAGTCCCTCCATGGCTTATAAAAGGAAGTGGCACACCAGTCAAAGGAAAAACTCCAGTAGTAGACGCAATATTCATAAATGATTGCGCTGCTATCAGTATAACAATTCCGGAAACTAAAAGTCTACTAAACAAATCTGGAGAATTATTGGCAATACGAAGCCCTCGCAGAACAAATAACAAAAATAAAATTATTATAGCTACACTACCCACAAAACCAAGCTCTTCCCCTATCACAGCAAAGATAGAGTCTCCTTGTGGCTCTGGTAAATAACTAAATTTCTGAATACTTTGACCATATCCTCTACCGAAAACCCCACCCGAGCCTATAGCTATGAGTGATTGTTGAATTTGATAAGAAGATCCCTGTGGGTCTTGAGATGGATCAATAAAAGTCTTTATTCGACTCTGAAGGTACGGAGTAAAAAAGACAAGAGACCCAAGAACAACTATCGAGCCTACGCCTATCAAAGAAATCCATTTCATGGATACACCAGAAATAAAAAGCATACAAATTCCTGTCACCGCTATCAAAATGAAACTTTTTGTATCTGGCTGATTAAATAATATAAAAGCAATAATAGCGAGTAATATTCCAAGAGGAAGAATACCAAATTTAAAATCTTGAACTCTATTTTTTGCCCAAGAAAGCCATGCAGCAAAATAAATTATGAATCCAAATTTTAGAAATTCCACTGGTTGAAATCGTAGTGGTCCGATCTGGAGCCATCTCTCTGCCCCTAAGTGAGTCCACCCGAGACTAGGAATAAACACCGCAGCGGTTAAAAGTATTGAACCTAAAAAAATATAAAATGAATAATTGCGCCAAAACTTGTAATCAATTTTTAATGCTAAATATAACCCTATAAAACCACACCCAAAACCAAGAACAAGCTGGCTAAATAAAACTGAATAAAATGTCCCAGCACTTTTAGCTAAGATACCTAAAGATGCCGAAATAAACATAGCTACTCCAATAAAAATTAAAAGAAAAACTATTATTAGAAAAAATCTATCAATTTTTTTATCTCGCATAATATTCTAACGACTAATGATAGCTAAAATTATTCCTATAATAGAAAAAGCTACAGAAAAAATCCAAAAACGCATCGTCACTTTATAAGACGGCCAACCAAGTGCTTCGAAATGATGATGAATAGGAGAAAGCTTAAATATTTTCTTTCCACCTCTAAACTTTTTTGAAAACATTTGCAAAATAACAGAACCAGAGGAAACAACGAGAGGCATAGCAACAATGGGTAAAATCAAAACAGTGTCAGTCAAGAATGCGAGAGTTGCTAGTGTAATAGTGAGCCCTATTATCCCCGTCTCCCCCATATAAAATCTTGCCGGCGGAATATTAAACCATAAGAACGCTAAAATAGCTCCTGTGGTAACTGCTGAAAATGTAGCTATGTCTATTTGATTATTAGTAAACGCAATCACAGAATATGCAGCAAAAATAGAAGCCAATACTCCTCCAGAAAGCCCATCGATTCCATCTATTACTCCTCCTGAAAAAGTTGCAAGTGCTACTATAATAAAAAATGGAATAATTAAGATACCTAAATATAATTCTCCATTAAATGGTATATGAATAGCCACCATCCCAAGTTTATAATAAAACCAAAGTCCGATTAAAAATGAAATAATAATTACCAGTAATGCTTTCCACATACGCCAAGATTTATCATCATAAGCTATTTTCCCTTTTCCATATATTTGTACTAAATCATCCCAAAGCCCAAGGAATGATCCAAAAAGTAAAACTAGAAGCGGAATCAAGGTCTGATTTTTACTTAAGAAATTTATCTTCTCAGTCACTTCTCCAGGGAAAAATATTGATATTAAATAAAAAATTAAGGTAGAAAGAATTATAGATACCCATATAATAATCCCTCCAACACGAGGAGTTCTCAATTCTTCTTCCCCATTGTGAATTTTTTGAAAATCTTTACAAGTAACTTCACTACGCGAAGATTTCCTCCACATCTTATATTTATAGAAAAAATGTGTTGCAAGTGGTGTAATAAAAAGCCCTATAAGCAGAGCCGTCATCATCGGTAGAAAAATCTTAACCATATTCAAAAGCATATGTAGATTATATCAAATATAATGGATTTTTCCCAGACCTACCTAGACGTTGTACGTCTTCCTGAGACGTCCAACGTCTAGGTATCTATGATACTTCTGCTTGATAACACTCTTTACAATAAATAATTTCTGGTCTATCTGGGGAATACGAGGTCTTAAATTCAACAGCACATTCACCATTACCATGGGAATGAACTGCTGTATTTTCATACAACCCATTTCTTGATTTGTTACCAATACAATCACATTTACGACTCCATAACTGCACCGGATTACGTTCTTCTAATCTTATATGATAACGACAATTAGGACAAAATCTTGGAAGTGGTAAATTCATTTGTTTATAAAATTGAATTTCTTTAGGAATTATTCTGAATACTTCAGTACATTGATGATTACATTCTCCTTTATGCCCACATTCAATAACATCCTCAGTTATAGTTTCTTCTACCTCATTAATATGATCAGGCAAATCCGCTGTATATTTTGTGATTTTATAATTTCTTGTTTCAGAGTCTTTCCAAGAATAACCTTTTTTTACAGCATCTTCTTTGTGAAGTGGAAAATGATCCTGAGCTATACTTTCATTATAAGCAAAAGGAGAAATTTCGGGTGGAAAAAATTCACCATATTTATAAATACGTCCCTTTTTATCTTTAAACGGTAATGCATCCATCTGTTCAATAATCTTAGATTTCAAAATCTCATATTCTTCTTTTGAGTAACTCTTGTTTAAAATGCAATATTTTTTATCCTTTAAACAAACTGACCCAAAAATATCTGAAGAAGATACACATAAATCCGAATAAGTGACATTATTTGTATACCAACAGGTAGTAGAAAAAAGTTTAAGAAAATTTTGTTCAATATTTGCACTTTCATATATCAGTTCAGCATTATCAGCAAAATTAAAATCGTGACTATCCTTTACGTTCGAACAAAAATATGCATATTTTAGATTCTCCGAATTTCTTACATAAAAACTATTATGGCAATTCCTTGTTTCAAACAACTCGTTACCGTCTGAATTTATACAAAGGACATTGTTGGCAAAACGATGTGGTACTCTAGTGTATAGATCTAAGAAATTTTCCTTGAGTTTTTTTAATTCAGGATAAGAACCAATTTTTTCTTTAAGAGAAACAAATTCTTCTTTAGATATTTTTTTATTAAGCAAAAAATTACTTTTATTAAAAAGATTAATACATCCTAAACATTCTAATACATTTTTACAATTTTTTATGTATACACTATCTATCGAATTCATAGAGTTATCAGCAAAACCAACCCTATAATTTTTTGTACCTTGATTGGTTTCATAACAAAATTCTGAATCAACTACTCCAAAACAATCAAAAGACTCTTTAGTACGAAAAGTGCGATCACAATATGCACAATTTTCACAGGTATCTGAACAATTGACTAAATAACAATTCTTATGATTAGCAGAATAATTCACATAAGGTGAATTTACATTATTATTACCTATTAATGCTGGCCTAGGGACTGTTTCTAAAAGTTTTTTAAATTGTGAAAAAAATGGTACAGAAAAATCAAAATCTAAACCATAGTTTTCTGGGTTCCACTTATCTCTATACCAACAAGGATTACAATAAACTGGGAACAAACTGCCTTCAGGATAAAGACTTATTATATCTTTCTTGCAAATATCGCACTTACGCTTGTATAAGGTTCTTTCATTTCTGAAGGTCATTCTTCTCTGTAATCTGCATTCCGGACAAAAAGTCGGTGGAGGTACCTTTATTTTCTCATAAAAACCAAAATCATCTGGCTCAATTATGAAGTCTTTTTTGCAATTTTGGCAATTTTTTGTTTCCATAAATTTCCAGACGTTCCACGTCTCGGGAAGACGTACAACATCTATATATTGTACAACACATCAATAATCTTTTCTATATCAATAAATCTGCCTTCCATCGTCGAACCTAAAACAGTGATAGCTATCTCATGTCCATTCTTATTCTTATAAATCACTACTAGATTCCCTCCAGCAAGCGGTGTATAGCCAGTTTTAGAAAATAAAATATCGGGAATTTTATCTAAAATAATATTAGTATTTTTAATATTATGATTTATACCTAACTCAGATTTTATATTTATCTCTGGCAATATACTTGCACTAAATATTTCTGGATATGCCTTTAAAGCATATAAAGACATAATATTCACATCCTCTGCAGAAGCAATTGCTCCCGCTAATTTATTATTTATATCTAACCCTGTAAAATTTAAAAACACAGCATTTTTCATACCGATTTTTTGCGCTTTTTCATTCATTTTTTGTAATAAATGATCACTATTTTCAGCAAGAGTATAAGCTCCATCATTAGCCGAACCAATTAAAGTAAACTTTGCAAGATCACTAATTTTAAATTTCTCACCAGCAATAAATCCATAATCCCCTTCTTGTCTAATAGCGTTGAGAGAAACTAAAACTATGTCATCCATTTTATGTTCACTGAGTGCAGTAGCAACAGTCATGATTTTTGCAATTGAAGCTATGGGCATACCCGCCTCATCATTCCTCCCGTAAATTTTTCTGTGCAATGTCTCATCATAAATGGAGAAAGCTTTGGCTTGCAAAGAAACATTACTCAATATCGTTTGAGCTTTGGCTATATCATTTTCTTCTTTTTTAAAATTATTATCTAATTTGTTATTCCCTATAAAAAATAAAACTGCTTCTAAAAGAAGTACACATAAAATAAAAAACAAAACATTATTTTCCTTAAAGATTTTCTTCATTCTTTAATTCATCAGAAAAATTCTGAGCTGTAGATTCTATAGAACTATTTACCAATTGATAATCTGGAAGTTCTTCCACAGACTTTACACCCATAAAAGAAAGCAATTCAAATGTAGGCTTGTAAATATAGCGTCTACTATCTTCTGGGTCAATACTTTTTTCTATCAATCCTCTTATAGAAAGAGCACGTAATGTAAAGCTAGAATTCACCCCTCGTATATAATCAATAAGAGATCTACCTACGCCATTTTTATAAAGAATAATAGATAATGTCTCTAAAGAGGCTTTTGAAAGTTCTTTATTAAGTTCCTCTTTTTGTAATTTCTCGATGATATCTGAAAGCTCTGGTCTAGTACCTAGGGTGATTTCGTTTTCTTTCTCTTGTAACACTATTCCTCTGTCCTTCAAATTTTCTTTTAATTTTTCTAAACTTTCATTCACCTCTATCTGACCTACTCCCAAAAATTCTGAAAGTCTTTTTCGAGACATCGGTTCTCCTTTGAAAAAAAGTATAGCTTCTATTTTTTGTTCTAAATTCATATTTGTTTCTTAATAATAATATCTTCAAAATTATTTTCCTGTGCGACGTGAAGTATACCCTGCCTTACAAGTTCTAGCATAGCAAGAAAACCAATAATTACAACCACTTTTTCTTCTCTAGTCTTTGCTACTCCAGAAAAATCCTTAAAACTCATTTGCAATGAGCTCTCTATCCTTTCAGTCAATTTCTCAATCATTTCTTCTATACTCATCACTTTTTTAACTTCCACTTCAGGTAAGAAAACTTTTTTAGGAATCCTTCCTAATGCTTCACGAGCAAAAGTCATCATATTTTCTTTTGTGATTCTCTCATCAGGTAAGAAAACCAATGTATCATGTTTTCTCTCCAGTGGTGCAAAGATTATTTTTTCTCCAAATATTTCTTTTATCTTTACTCCGAGCTTTATATAAAGCTCATACAATTTTAATCTATCCTCTAGGTTATGAATATCACTCTCTTCTTCAGAAGTTAAATTAAGGTTTGGTAAAAGTGATTTTGATTTTATTAAAATGAGAGTAGCCGCGATAACAATAAAATTTGAAATCTCGTCTGTTTTATATTCTTCAAGCTTGTTTAGATAACTCAAATAGTCTTCAGTCACCTGGGCAAGAGATAAATCATTTATAAAAAACTTTCTCTCTTCAATAAGAGAAAGCAGTAAATGAAAAGGCCCTTCAAAGGCACTAGTCTTTATCTGATATGCACTATCTTTTATAGCTTCAGTTTCTGCAGCTTCCATCCTTATATTATACCCTGTAGTGAAACTTTTAAAAAGTTCTACTACGGGGTTATATACCTTTTTTAGATTTTAGCGAATTTTTATTTGTTTAAAAACGTAACAGTGAGCTGTAATACTGTAGCAAAAATAACCCATAGAAGATAAGGAATATTTACTAGGGCAACCCATTTAATGTGAGGATAAATGACTATCATCGCCCATATCAACGTCGCAAGGACAAAAATGATATCTATTGCAGCTAAATAATTATTTTGCAAATTAAACTGAATAGGAGTAAATGCTAAATTAAAAATTATATTCAAAACAAAAGGTAAAGCTATAATTGCTGGTAATTGTTTTTGAAAAACTTTAGAAAATACTGTCACAAAAGAAACAGCAATAATAAAATAAAGCACAGTCCAAACTGGACCAAAAAGCCAAGATGGCGGAGCCCAAGAAGGTTTAATAAGTTGCTGATACCATGTATATGTTGTATTCATAATATATAAATTATATTACTTAATAATCATATTCACAACTTCTTTATTTTCATTCACTGTGTAAACGAAATTTTTCTTTTCTTGTACATGTCCATCTTCATACATTACTGTCCCTGATTTTTTATTTAAATCTAGAGCCACAGAAAGAACATACCAAGTCCCACCCAATACTGCTTTCACAGGAGAAAGTTTTGTAATATTTTCTTTAATATATTTTTCTACATTGTCTCTTTCTGTTAAATCAGAACATGCGACATCGTTAAGAGCCAAAGTATAGTGAATATCAGGATTCTTTACATAGGCATACACTCCATCGCCTCTGTCAGCTGTTCCACCAAATCCAATATTTGCGACACCCTCACCAAAAATTATTCTCTGTTCTTCCATCACATTCATCCCCTCTCCGAAAGTGTTCCACCATACATCTGCTGTACGAGCCATCATTGTTTTATCGACAGCACTTACTGTACCTTCAAACTTACCTACCTTGCTATCTTTTTCTGCTGGAAAAGAATTTAATTCTCCAGTAACTTTTTCACCATCAAGTATCATACGTAAAGTAAATTTATCAAAATAACCCCTTTCATTGGGTGTACCAAATTTAGCAAAACAAAGTTCTATGGGTTCATTTATCACAACAGGCGCTACGACTTTTTTATTAATTACAAAATAAGCAACTATGATTATAACAACAACCAAAACTACCCCATATAATGAATATTTTTTCATACACCTATTATACCACTTATACTACTTTATTATTTTTCTAGATCTAATACATCATCTATACGAATTTTTGAGACAAACTCAGGTACATGAGATACAAGAATCAAAGCACCTTTATATTGATTGATAGCTTCAGCAATTATAGGAATATGTCGAAAATTTATATGATTTGTTGGCTCATCGAGGATAAGAAGCCCTGGACGTTCGAGGACCAATCGTGCAAAAGCCACAAGTCCTTTCTGTCCTTCAGACAAACTCCCTATTTTTGTACGTATCAATTCACCTGAAATCAAAAAACTCGCAGCAGTAGCTCGCATATGCTCTTCATTTAAAGGAACTCCGCCTGCAAGCATTGCACTAGCTAAAGATTCATAGACAGTATGTTCAAAATTAAGTGTTGAAAAATCTTGTCTATAATATCCCACTCTAATACCTTTTAATATCTTTGCATCTTCATATGTATCATTCGCGAGATGTTCTAAAAGAGTACTCTTACCTATACCATTCGGCCCTTTTAGAAGTAAATGCTGATTCTTTTTCAATTTTATGTTTGCTTTACGTTTTACAATTTTTCCATTTTTTACATTCATTGTTGTAAAAGACGTAATAGTAATAATATCTCCATTTATATCTAGCTGAACAGGAATATTGAAATTTTTAATTGTCCTATCTTCTTTTCGTACATCCACTATATCTTCTTCAAGTTCTTCCGCCTTCTCGCGCATACGTTTTGCTACGAGACGAAGCTGCCCGCCTTTATGCGCAAATACATTCGCTTGATCCTTTTTAGCTTGTATCACTTTTGCTAACTGAGCATTTTTCATATTTTCCTTTTCTATTCGAGCCGTAATATCTTTCAACACATTTTTATAATTACCGACATATTGCTCGACTTTTCTAGTATATATATCAAGATAAAGCACACCATCTGCAAATGCATTCAAAAAATCCGCATCATGAGAAATGACTATAACAGTCTTTTTATAATTCGTTAAAAAATCAGTAAGATGAGTGATGCCGGCGTGATCTAAATTATTTGTAGGCTCATCTAGAAGAAGTAGGTCAGGATCTTGAATCAATGCTCCAGCTAGAAGTATGCGTGCAAGTTGTCCACCAGAAAATGTTTTTAAAATTCTATCATGAAGCTTTGTATGACCTTTTAAATTTACTACTTCAAGTACATCATCAATACGTGGATCAATATCATAAATCTTTTTAGTAAAACCATTCCTAATAAAACATTGCTCAAAAAATTCTCGCACTGTCAAAACCAAGTCCTCTCTCGGTAATACTTGCTTGGCTGTAGCAATACTTAATTTATTGTTTCTTACAATCAAACCTGATTCTGGTTTTAATACTCCTGTAATAAGGCTAAAAATAGTGCTTTTTCCAGCACCATTTTGTCCCATTATTGTAATTTTTGCTCCACGTCTTATCGGGAAGCTCACTTCATCTAAAATAGGCTTGTTGTGACCATATTCAAATGAAACTTTGTCAAATCTTAATATCACTTCATCTTTAGACATACTTCATGAGAATACATTATTTTTGTTTAATATGCTAGATTAGATATATGCAAGAAATGATCAAAAACAAATTTAAATTTTCACCCAAAATAATAATCCTCTCCACTGTATTCTTAGACGTACTAGGTATAGGGCTCATAGTGCCCGTGCTTCCCTATTATGTAGAATCATTTAATGTCCCAGACATCGTGGTGACATTACTCTTTGCTGTATTTTCCATTTGTGCATTTTTTAGTGCACCGATATTAGGGATGATTTCAGACAGAAAAGGCAGACGCCCAGTCTTGTTGGTAAGTTTAGCTTCTAGCGCCATCGGTTGGCTCGTTTTTGCTTTTTCTAAAACACTTTTCGGACTTTTTCTTGGAAGAATAATAGACGGCTCAGCAGCTGGGAATATCTCAACTGCTCAAAATTATTTAATAGATATTTCAAAAGACAAAAAAGAGCAAACGCACAATCTTGGCTTAATCGGAGCTATCTTCGGAATAGCTTTTATCGTCGGTCCACTCGTCGGAGGAGTACTCTCTAGTGTTAGTATGAAATTACCTTTTATTGTCGTAGGCGTACTTGCTACGATAAATACCATTTTAGCCTATTTCTTTTTACCTGAAACCAATCACAATAAAAACACAGGCAAAATATCTCTAAATCCATTTTCGCCAATTGTTAAAGCATGGAAAAGTAAAAATATTCTACCGCTTTATATCGCATGGCTTTTTTTTGGAATCGCTATTTCTCTAAATCAATCTATTTTCGCTCTCTACATCACTAAAGTATTTTCTTGGACGGTCGTCGCATCCGGATTTATTATGACCTTAATGGGAATAATAATTTCTCTCAACCAGGCCTTTTTCCTTCGTAAAGTATGGTTAAAATATTTTAAAGAATCTTTTTTAATGATCTGGTTATTTATACCTTTTGCATTAGGATACCTCATAATGGCTTTACCATATAAATTTGCTTTCTTATTTGGATTAGTCGTCACAGCTTTTGGACAATCTACTTTGAGAGTCGTCATGAATAGTCAAATAATCGGATTTTCTGAAAAAAATCAGCAAGGTGAAATGATGGGGATACTTGCGTCACTTATGTCTCTTTCCATGATCTTGGGTCCAGTACTAGGTGGAGCTCTTTATGAAATTGGAGCCAGCCTACCATACGTACTCGCCGGAATAATTTTATTTATTACATTTATTTTCGTCCTCAATACTTACAAACACATAAAACCAAAAGAGCATATCGACGTCGAACTCGTGGAGGCTATATAAAAAAAGTAAAAATATACTTTTAGCCGGTACGGATTTTTTGAAGCTTAAAAAATCCTGAAGTTTTCGCGCCGTCGCGCTCAAAACCCCTTTAAAAGTATATTTTCACTTTTTTTAAGAAAACTCGTCGCAGGTGTACCTTTTAGAAAACATTGCGCAGGAGTTTAGAAAATAAAAATGGTATTCCATTTATTATTTTCTTGAACGACGAGCATAGCAAATTTTCAGCAGGAAATTATGCGTGTTTTATAAAAGGTATACCAAGAGAGAGTTTTCTTATTTTTTATTTATATTCCTCAATAAACTTGTATAGAAGCCTTACTCCAGCGCCTACGGCACCCAGGGCAAGGTTTTCCCCTGCTATAGCTGTCATACGAGGAGCTATATCTAAATGTACCCATTTATGGTCTTTTATAAATTGATGAAGAAATACAGCCGCATAACTAGCATCACCATAATGAGAACCCTTATTATGAACATTCGTCCAATCACCCAATGATCCTTTTATTCCATCTTCATATTCTTCCCACAACGGTAAACGCCAAACATAATCCCCTGTTTTTTCTCCAATTTTTTCCAATGTTTTAGATAATTCATCATCATCGGTAAAAATAGCTGAGGCTCTTTCTCCTAGTGCCACACATGCTGCTCCAGTCAAAGTCGCTATATCTATCACAACTTCAGGATTATATTTTTGTGCATAAGTTAATGCATCTGCCAAAATTACCCTACCTTCTGCATCGGTATTTAAAATCTCAATTGTTTTACCAGACATAGAACGGATAACATCCCCTGGCCGATAACTTTTCCCTGATGCCATATTTTCTACACATGGAATCAATCCAATCACATTTTTCTTTAATTTCATTTTTGCAACAAGCGCTAAGATGTGTATCACAGCCCCTCCTCCAGACATATCCATATTCATTCCAAAAAGACCATCCTTGGGTTTTAAATTTATTCCACCTGAATCAAAAGTAACTCCTTTACCGACAAGCACAACAGGTTTTTCTTTTTTTCCTCCACCAGAATATTCCATAATTATAAACTTAGATTCTTCATCAGAGCCACGTCCCACAGAAAGTATCGCTCGCATATTTTGCTTTTCCATTTCCTTTTCACCAAGCACTGTGATTTTCACTGGCAAATTCTTTACCGCTTCTTTTGTCTTTAATGCTAAAATTTGGGGAGTCATATCCCCGCCCGGCATATTTGCAAGATTTCGTGCTTTATTTATTTCTTCCGCGATAACATGACCCTTTTCAATAGCTTTTTGTGCATCCTTAGAAACTCCCAAAATAATTATTTCCTTAATAAAATTAAAACCTTCTTTCGTTGGTGTTTTATATTCTATAAATTCGTAATTTGCAAAATCAAATTGCGAGCCGATAATTTCTCCAAGTTCTTCATCTGTCAGTTTTATAGACTTGAATTTGAAATCATTAAAATCAAAACATATCTTTTCTGCTCGAGTGCCTTTTGCTAAAATGATCATCTTGCGTACAAGCACAAAAAGCTTTCTCGAGTTCATCTTATCCCCGCCTGCAACGCTATGCGTAGCATTTCGGGCAGGAGCTTCATCACATTTCAAGTAGAGTGTCTTTACTCCATTTTCTTTTTCAATTTCGTCCTTATTTTTATGGCTTACAGACACAAAAAGTACTTCACCTTTTACATCTGCGCGCTTATTTTTAAATGTTATTTTCATCCTTATACTATATACCTTTTTCCAAAAAATTCAAAAAAATACAGACGTTGGACGTCTGGGAGTTATCCCCAGTTCCAGACGTCCAACGTCTGTGGAGTTGATTATTTTAAAAATTAAATTTAAAATAATTATTCTGAAAGTCTTTTATCTATACGATTGATATCGCGAGGAAAAAGTGTCGCCTCTTTGATATTTGGAATATTGAGAAAACGTGCAGTCAAACGTTCAAGCCCCATTGCAAGTCCACCATGAGGAGGCATTCCATACTTAAATGCTTGAAGATAAAATTCAAATTTCGCTGGATCTAACCCTTTCCATTTCATTTTTTCCACTAAAACGTCATAACGATGCTCTCTTTGGTTTCCTGAAAGCAATTCTAATCCCTTAAATAATAAGTCATAACATTTCGTTCTCCCTTCTACCTCTGGATCATCCATGGCATAAAATGGCCTCTTTGTTCGTGGATAATTGGTGATAAAAATAAAATCAGAATTAAATTCTTTTTTTGCATATTCAGAAAGCCAACGTTCATGTTCTGGATCAAGGTCAGGTTCACTTGTACAATCTACCCCTGTTTCTTTCGAGATGAGTGCCTGTGCATCGGTAAGCTTCATTTTTGGAAACATCTCTCCATCCGGCAAAAGAGGAAATTCTGCATTAAGAAATTTAAATTCCTCTGCACATTCCTCTTTTAATTTATCCGTCATATATCTTAAAAGGCGAGTTTCTAATTTCATAACATCATCTGGCCCTTCAATAAAACCCATCTCAAGATCAAGAGAAGTATATTCGTTTAAATGCCTGGTCGTGGAATGTTTCTCTGCACGAAATACATTTGTAACTGTAAAAACCCGTTCAAAAACTCCAACCATCATCTGTTTGTAAAGTTGCGGACTTGTAGTAAGATAAGCCGTCTGCCCATAAAAATAATCAAATTTAAAAACTTCTGTCCCCCCTTCTGCATCTCCACCAACCATCAACGGCGCACGAAATTCAGTAAATTTTTCACTTAACAAAAATTCTCTAAAAGATTTTAAAATAACATTCTGTACTTTAAAAATCGCTTGCTCTCTATCACGACGTAAAGTTAATGGACGATAATCAAGCAATGTATCTATGTTAAGTTCAGCATCTAGTGCGAATGGTAAATCATTTGCTTTTGACAATACTTCAATCCCCGTCACTTCAAGCTCAAGCTCCCCATTTAAAATGCCTGCTTTTATATTTTTATCAGGACGTTTATTTACCATACCAGTGAGCTTCAAGACCCATTCAGGACGAATCTCTTTTGCTTTTTCTGTAGCATCTGCGTGGCTTGGTAATGATACACATTGCACTAACCCTGTCATGTCACGCATATCAAAAAACACCATTTTACCTTGATCGCGTTTGATATTTACCCATCCAGCGATAATGACTTCTTTTCCAATATTTTCCTTTAAATCTTTAATAAAAATTCTATTTTTCATAACAAGATTATTTTAACATAAATTAATAAAAAAAACAGCGAGGAGATTATACTCCACGCTGTAAAATTTAAAAATACAGTGGACACTAACAATGACTCCCTCTGCAACCCAAAGAAAATCCTTTTGGAGTGACATCAGGGATAAATAATTCTTCCTTTTTTTGAGGAAGCTTCTCAAGAACACAATGCTCTTGACCCCATCCCTTGTAATGTACTAATTTTCCATCTTGTTTCATTACACGAAATGGTACATCTTGTGTTCCTCTTGTGCAGCCACAAGATAGGGTCATAAGATGTGTAGGAACAGTAAAGAATGAAAAATTGTTTCTAGATAAAATACCCTTCATTTCCAACCACTCACTGAAGGTTCGTGATTTCCTTGGTTTCAGTTGTTCCTGAACCATATGTTCTTGAACCATATAATTATTCCTTTACTATTTGTGATGAACTATTCCACACCTCAAGACATTTAATTATTTGAGGCTGGTGTATGTGTTCCTAAGCTTATAAACACACGCATCAAACCCAAATTCACACAAAAAACAAAACCAGCTTCGAGATTTTCGGAGCTGGTTTTGTTTTTTTATTTAAATTAATTTAAATTTACATAAAAATAAACAGCTCCTTTTTAATAAAGGTAATGTACCAGAAGCTAATATTTTTCATGTTTCTTATATTTTTCATCGCTTAAATTTAATATAACATATAACTATACTCTACACAAACTATTGTATCTTAACCCCTATTTTTTCTCTTATTTCTTCCATCTTTCTTGAAGCCACCTTTTTAGCCTTTTCACTTCCCTCTTTTAATATTGAAAGTGCTTTTGGAACATCTTTAGCGAGTTCTTTACGTCTTTCACGAAGTGGTGCGATAAATTTTTCTATATCTTCTATCAAAATTTCTTTCAATTCTTTATACTTCCCCTCTTTTTCTTTATAAATTTTTTCTAATTCAACTTCACTACGGAAAAGCTTGTGTATTGCGTAAACATTTTTGGGAATTCCACTACTTGAATCTGTAACGATATTCATCACACATTTTTTTATTTCATCGTATTCAGCAAAAAGAGGAATATGATTGTTATAACTCTTAGACATTTTCTTTCCATCAATTCCAGGTACCACTGCTACATTTTCTAAAATCATTGGCTCCGGTAATTTGAAAGTTTCTCCAAAAATACGATTAAACTTTTCTGCTGTGTCTCTCGCATATTCTACATGCTGTTTCTGGTCTTGTCCTACTGGCACTACATCAGGACTATAAAGTAAAATATCAGCAGCCATGAGCATAGGATAATTAAAAGTACCAACACAGATTTCTTTGTTTTTAGCTTCCGCATCTTTATAAGCATGCGCACGCATAAGATATGGCATTGTAGTAAAAGTATCAAAAATCCAAGCAAGCTCTGTATGTTCAGAAATATCTGATTGCTTAAATATGATAAGTTTTTTAGGATCTAAACCAATAGCTAAATAATCTAATAAGACACCTATAATATTTTTCTCCATTTCTTCTTTGTTTTGAATAAAATTCAATGCATGATAATCAGCAATAAAAACATAACCTTCATGGTCTTTTTGTAAATCCACAAATTGCTTCATAGCTCCAAAATAATTACCAATATGTGGCGCCCCTGTTGGTTTTACTCCTGATAATAATACTTTTTTAGACATACTAATATATTATCATAATTCTCCACATTTTAATAACATATTACGCATTTTTTAACTTTGACATTTTTTTTACTATGCTAGAATAGCTTTAACCTGTCCCGTACTAAATTTTTGATTACGAGACAAAAAGGCAAAAGATTATTAGTTAAATTTTAGTACTGGGATGGTAAAAACAAAGAAAAGTGATATACGTATTCCTCCTCAAAGCATCCCCTCAGAACAAGCAGTGCTTGGGTCTATTATGCTTCGCAAAGACGCCATCCATGAAGTGGAAGATATAATAAATCCTGATTCTTTCTATGCTGAAAAACATAAAATCATTTTCCAAGCGATGCTTGACCTATATTTAAAAAACGAACCGATAGATATGCTTTCCCTCTCTACAAAACTAGGTGAGCAAAAAGTTTTAGAAAGAATCGGTGGCAATCAATACTTAGCAGAAATAGTAAATGTTGTTCCCTCTTCTACTAACGTAAAACATTACGCTACTATAGTTCAAAAAAAATATGTTTTGAGAAGTTTAATAGAAGCAGCAGATTATGTTTCTGAACTCGGTTTCGAAGAAGGCGATGATCATATGGATGATATACTAGATATGGCAGAAAAGAAAATCTTCAGCGTAATTTCTTCTCCAAAAAGTCAAAAATTTATAAATTTAAAAGATGCTTTACCTGAAGCTTGGGAACGTTTAGAAAAATTACATGAACACAAAGGTGCACTTCGAGGATTACCGACTGGATTCAAAGACCTAGATAGTACTCTTTCAGGGTTACAAAAATCCGACTTAATAATTCTCGCTGCTCGACCTTCCATGGGTAAAACAACTCTTGCCCTAGACATCGCTCGTATGTCTTCAGTCGTACATGATAAATCAGTCCTAATATTTTCTCTAGAAATGTCTTCTCAACAATTAGTAGATAGAATGCTTTCCGCACAATCTAGGGTAAATGCTTGGAATTTACGTACAGGACATTTATCCTCTGATCGAGATTTTTCACAACTACGTGATTCTCTAGATAAGCTCGCAAAGGCAAAAATTTATATAGATGATCAACCAGGCAATTCTATAGTACGAATGAAAGCCCTCGCTCGCAGACTTAAAACAGAAAAAGGCCTTGATCTTATAGTTGTCGACTATTTACAACTCATGACTACATCTAAAAATTATGATTCTATGGTCAATCAAGTGACAGAAATTTCAAGATCATTGAAAAGTCTAGCAAAAGAACTTGACGTGCCAGTACTTGCTCTCTCCCAGCTCTCACGTGCTGTAGAATCTCGTGGAGGTAAACCAAGACTTTCAGATCTTCGTGATTCTGGATCTATCGAACAGGATGCTGACGTCGTTATGTTTATCCACCAAGAAGACAAAGGAAAAGATGAATCCGAAAAGACAAACATCGCTGAGATCTTAATAGAAAAACACAGAAATGGCCCGACCGGAAAAGTTGAACTTTATTTCGATACGAAAACAACTACTTTTCTAAGTCTTGAAAAGAGTAATTTGAGTGAGTTTTCCCAGCCAAAAATCAGTGAAGAGCTTGATGAGTTCTAAAATCTTGAACAGTTCTTTTTAAAAGCCTTGGTAGGAGCGACGGCGACGGACAGAGAAAATTTTTAACAAAAAATTTTCGTGCTTTTTAAAAGAATTATTCAAGATTTTAGAGAAAAATTATATTATGGACACCATAGAAAAATTAACTGAAATATTTAAACAATTCCCCGGAATAGGAGAACGACAAGCAAAACGCTTTGTCTACTTTTTGATGTCTAGAGACACAAATTATAATTCAAATCTAGCTGATTCAATAAAAAATTTAAAAAAAGAAATATCCCAATGTACTGAATGCTACAAATTTTTTCTTCTAAGTTCTAATAAAGAAAAAATCTGTGAAATTTGTGCAAGTAAAAATATTGATACCTCTACCTTAATGATTGTCGAAAAAGATTCTGATTTAGAAAGTATTCATAAAAGCGGGATTTATAATGGAAAATATTTTATCCTAGGAGGACTCGTTCCTATAGTTGAAAAGGATACAAATAAAAGAATAAGAATGAGCGAACTTGTAGAAAAAATAAAAGATAAAAAAGGACTCAAAGAGATAATTTTAGCTTTTTCTTTAAATCCTCAAGGCAACCATACAGATTTTTATATTCGAAATCAACTTAAAGATATAGTGACACCACTTAATATAAAAATATCATCCCTCGGCAGAGGCCTCTCTACTGGCACAGAGCTCGAATATTCTGACAACGATACTCTCAAAAATGCCCTAAAAAACAGGCAGTAACAAATATAGGAATTCAAAAAATAATGTTTTTAAGGGGTTTCGAGCGCGACGGCGCGAGAATTTCAGGATTTTTTAAGCTTCAAAAAATCCGTACCGGCAAAAATATTGTTTTTGAATTCCTACTTAATATCTAGGATCTTAACTTTAAAGAAAGGCTGACGATGACCATTTCTCTTTAAATAGCGAGATTTTTGTTTATATTTTACTACCATTACTTTTCTAGTACGGCCGATTTCTACAAGCTCAGTCTCTACAGAAGCATCTTTGATATAAGGTGTACCAATAGTGGTATTTTTACCATCATCCACCAAAAGCACTTTATCAAAAGATATCTTATCTCCCACTTTGTATTCCCCAGTGATTTTTTCAACAGAAATTAGGCCATCTTTTGAGACTTTATATTGCTTTCCCCCTGTTTGTATAACTGCGAATTTCATAGCTTCTATAATATACGAAATTTGGAAAAAATGCAAATTTTGCTATACTATATATACTATGCAAACAAAAATCATTGAGAGGTATTTCTTTTTCTTTATTCTATTCGCGACCTTTATTTTCTCTTTTTTCATTTTTCGTCCTTTTTGGATAGTACTGGTACTAGCTATCTCTTTTTCCATAGTCCTCTTCCCTATGTATGAATGGTTAAATAAAAAGAAACTTCCGAGCTGGCTCTCAGCATTTCTTACAGTTCTCCTTTTTATAATAGTGGTCTGTGGAGTACTTTTCGGCATAGGAGCTATTTTGTTAAATCAAAGTCAAAACGTTTACACTTTTTTTTCAAATAGTGCTAATACTTCATCATTTATAGATTCTATAAATCTCTCTATTAATAAAATATTACCTACCGGCATCTCATTTGATTTATACGAAAAAATTACGAATGTTTTTTCCTTAATAACAAATAATTTAGCTAATGTTTTCTCTTCTACCTTATCTACTCTGTTTGCTTTTTTCCTTACATTTTTATCTATCTTCTATTTCCTAAAAGACAGTGCTCATTGGAAACGAGTAATAAAAATAATAAGCCCACTTTCTGACGTTGATGATGAAAAAATCATAAGCAGACTTTCTCTTGCAGTAAATGGTATTCTCAAAGGATACCTCTTCATAGCTCTCATTCAAGGAATATTGGCAAGTATCGGTTTTACTTTTTTTAGAGTTCCAAATCCAGCACTTTGGGGACTAGTAGCAATGGTGACAGCCCTTGTCCCTACTATCGGTAGTGGCCTTGTCACTATACCTGCCATAATTTTTCTTTTCGCAACTGGAAATATAATAGGTGCAATAGGTTTAGCAGTATGGGGAATAGCAATAGTAGGAACAATAGATAATATTTTAAATCCAATCATCGTCGGTAATAAAATAAATCTACCCCCTATTTTAATTCTATTTTCTGCCTTAGGAGGAATATCACTTTTAGGTCCAGTCGGTATTTTGATCGGACCTCTTACTATAAGTTTGCTTTATACCCTTATAACTATATACAGAAACGAATTTCAAAGAAAAAATAATTCATAATATTAAGTAAATATGTCATTAAAATTTTACAATACTTTAACAAGACAGAAAGAAGAATTTCTCCCCATAGATTCAAACGAGGTGAGAATGTATTCTTGTGGACCCACTGTCTATGATTATGCTCATATAGGTAATTTGCGAGCTTATGTTTTTACAGATATATTATGCCGTACTCTTCGTTATGATGGTTTTAAAGTAAAACAAATCATGAATATCACTGACGTCGGACATTTGACGAGCGATGCTGATTCGGGTGAAGACAAAATGACTAAAGGACTCTTGCGAGAAGGAAAAACGTTAACACTAGAAAATATGCGGAGACTTGCAGAATTCTATACAGAAAAATTTAAAGAGGATACTAAAAAATTAAATATAGAAGATCCTTCAGGGATGTATTTTGCTAGTGACTATTTAAAAGAAGACGTTGTTTTAATAAATAAACTTGAGGAAAAAGGATATACATACAAGACTAGTGATGGAATTTATTTTGATACCTCCATGTTTCCAGACTATGGAATATTAAGAGGTGGAATAATTTCAAAAGAAGAAACAAAAAGTAGACTCGTCGAAAATTCAGAGAAAAAAAATCCTGAAGATTTTGTACTTTGGAAATTTTCCTCCAAAGGCGGACAGGGATCAAAAATTGGTTTTGAATCTCCTCTTGGACAAGGTTTCCCTGGCTGGCATATTGAGTGTTCTGCTATGAGTATGCATTTCCTTGGTGAACAATTTGATATTCATACTGGAGGAATAGATCATGTTCCGATACATCATACAAATGAAATAGCTCAATCAGAATCTGCTACTGGTAAAAAGCCTTCCGTTAGATTTTGGATGCACAATGAACATGTAGATATGGGAGGTGAAAAAATGGCAAAATCATCTGGAGGTTTTATAAAATTAAACACCCTCATCGAAAAAGGAATAAATCCTATTGCCTATCGATTTTGGCTCATAATGGCCAATTATCACACCAAAATGAGCTTCAACTGGGAAGCCCTAGAAGGAGCAGAAACAGCCCTAAAAAGGCTATATGGGCTATATTTAAGCCTTGGAAAGGGTATAGGGCAAGTCAGCAAAGAATACCAACAAAAATTCAAAGAATACATAGAAGACGACCTAGACACTCCGAGAGCCCTTTCCCTACTTTGGGATTTAATAAAAGATGAAAAAATTTCAACTCTAGATAAAAAAGCAACCATCCTTGATTTTGATAAAGTACTAGGACTCGGTTTCGAAAATATAAAAGAGGAAAAAATTTCTGATGAAGTAATAAAATTAGCAGAAGAGAGAGAGCAAGCACGAAAAGGTAAAGATTTTAAAAAATCAGACGAGCTTCGGGCTAAAATAAATTCTTTAGGATATGATATAAAGGATGGAGGAAATAATTATAAAATAAACAAAATCCGGTAGTAGATTTTGGCAAAAACGCGAAGCGCGTTGAAAACATTGCCAAAACTCACTACGGGAAAAATTTAATCATCATGATAGACACAATAGTAAATACAAAAAACAAAGAAGAAGCTAATGTAATAATCCTAAGCGCTCCTTATGAGCATAGTGTCTCTTTTATGAAAGGAACAGCAAATGGTCCAAAAAAAATATTAGATTGTTTAAACAACAATCTCGAGCTTTTTGATGTTGAGTTACATAGCGAGCCTGCAAAAACAATCAAGACTGCCCACCAAGAAATATCAGGTCTTGAAAAACTCACAGGAGAAAAAGCAGCCGAAAAAATAAGTTTAGAATATCAAAAATTATTCAATAATAAAAAATTAATGATCATGTTAGGTGGAGAACATACAGTATCTCTAGGAGCATTGAGCGCAATCGCAAAAAATGAAAATCCGAAAGATATCACTATCCTTCAAATAGATGCTCATCAAGACTTACGAGATGATAGTTGTGACTACGATGAAAAATGTGAGAAATTTGCGCATTCATGTGTAATGCGTAGAATTCACGAACTCGGCTTCCCTATCGTACAAGTAGGTACCAGGACATATTCAAAATACGAATATGAATATTGGCAAAAGAATAAAAAAACCATCACGGTTTTTGAATGGAATAAAAAAGAAGTTCCAATAAGCAAAATATTAAAATCAATTAAAACCAAAAAAATCTACATTACTGTAGATGTGGATGGATTTGACCCGAGCTTTATGCCTGGCACAGGTACACCAGTACAAGGAGGGTTAGATTGGTATTATGGCCTTGATCTTATAGAGAAAACAGTAGATCAAAAAGAATTAATCGGTGCAGATATTGTAGAAGTCTCTCCTCAACGCGACTCTGTCCTTACAGAATTTGGCGCATCTCTTATTTGTTATAGAATGATGGCCCACAAATTCCTCCCTAAAAAAAGAAAATCTAAAAGATTTTAAGCGTCGTGTTGGTCCCCTGTCCTTATGACTCCGAGGGCGAAGGCGCGAAAATTTTTTAGATTTTCTTTTATTTGAAAATTCTTTTACGATAAATAAAATAAACCTCCATCAGGTTTGCTAATATCAAATATACTGGAAATGAATATATCGCGAAAATCCAATTTTTTGTAATTAATAAGGATAAAACATTATTTATTACTCCACCTAGATATGTTGAACTATTTTCAGTTTCAGGATATTCCCAGGTTTTAATAAAAGTAGGAACATAAGCTAACAGATCAGCTAAAATAGCAAATAAAATCGATACCCATAAAATATTTGTAATTAAATATAAAACAAGAGCAGTTATAGATAAAGCTCCACAAATTAGATCAAAACTAGAAATTTTCCAAAAAGCATTTTTTCTAAACAAAGAAAAAATTATCACTAAAAGAGGACAAAAACCAGCCATAAATATTGAAAGAGAAGCAATCCCTCCTCCCGCTTTTATTTGTAAAAAGCCTCCAATAAATGGTGCTAGCATCCAAATAAACCAAGAAATTAAATTGGGTTTAGTATTCCCATTAATAATACTTTTTATATACCAAACAGAAAGTACTAGATTTAGTACAACCCCAACAAAAATTATATTTTCCGGAAGCATAAAATAATTATACACTAATACACCTCCTTCTGATAACACCTCTCACAATACACTATCTCAGGTCTGTCAGGAGAATAAGAAGTTTCAAATTCATTAGTGCAATTCTCTTTCATACACTTCCTATGCCAGAGTTTAAGAGGATTACGTTGTTTTAGTCTA